>OIZF01000010.1_pt1 | contig 138266 bp, 144 predicted proteins | sample 1588471 | NCBI WGS metagenome assembly OIZF01 (sample SAMN03283279) | human gut metagenome | biome: human-associated habitat; material: feces | host: Homo sapiens | place: Peru | collected 2012
GAAAATAGTTGGAGGGCAGCCTCCTGTGAAAATAGGTCGACGCCGACATAAAAAAATGACACTCATTCGAGTGTCTTTTTTTATGTCCACTTCTACTTTATGCTTGAATTGGACTGCACAACAAGCAGCTTGCGCTTGTTGCAGTTAGGCGAACTCAGTTCGCCCCTACGGCTCTGTTTTTAATAGACATTTTATATTTTTTATGATATATTTAAGTTATAAATTTACGTGAGGAATGGATATGTTAAAAAAATTTATAAGTAATATTTCCTTATCAAAGGCAATAGAAGAAAGAAATGAATATATCATAATTCAATCTGTTGCTAAGCAAACGATTAAATATATTAGAAAAATTATTAAGCCGGGAATGAACTTAACTGAATTAAGAAATGCTTGCGAAGAAAAGCTTTTAGAACTTGGTGCCGATTCTTTTTGGTATTATGATATTGGTGCTCTTGTTTATGCAGGTGATGAAACATCAAAATCTGTATCAGGTGTAGAATATATAACTTCAGATTATTATATAAAAAATGATGATATTATTACTATTGATTTAAGCCCTAAATTAAGAAATGTTTGGGGAGATTACGCCAGAACGATAATTATTGAAGATGGCTATGTAGTAGATGAAATAGAACAAATTAAGAATGTTGAATGGAAAAACGGATTGATAATGGAGAAGGAATTACATAATGAGTTATATCGTTTTTTAACTGTTAATTCGACTTTTGAAGAATTGTTTTATCATATGAATGATTTTATTATAAAAAACGGTTTTGTTAATCTTGATTTTAATGGTAATTTAGGACATTCTATTGTTAAGAACAAGAAAAACAGAATTTATATTGAAAAGGGAAACAATCGGAAACTCAGTGATGTAGAATATTTTACATTTGAGCCGCATATAGCAATGATTAACTCAAAATACGGATATAAAAGGGAAAATATATATTATTTTGATAAAGACAAATTATTTGAATTGTAATAAAATAAAGATTGCCGATTGTTTATAGGTGAATTTTGTACAGTGATTAATATAGATATGTTATAAGGGATAATTGTATGGAAAATCTAAAGTGGATATTTTTTGATTTGGGCTCAACGCTTGTGGATGAAAGCGAATGCTTGAAAGAGCGTTGCAAGGTAATAATTGAACAAAATAATTTGGATGCCGATGAATTCTATAAAAAAGTTCTTGAATATGCCGAAAAAGATGCGTTTGCAATCAGGTGGGCGGCACAGGATTTTGGGGTTGCCGTGCCTAAATGGTTTGGCGAACTTGAAAGACTTTATCCTAATGTTGAAGAAATTTTGAAGAATCTGTCGCAAAAATTTAAACTTGGAATTATTGCAAATCAGGTTGCAGGAACACAAAAACGCATTGATAATTGGGGTATCGGCAAATATTTTGATGTGGTAGTGGCATCTGCCGAAGCGTGTTGCGAAAAACCGGATTTGAAAATTTTTAATATAGCATTTGAACAGGCAAATTGTAATCCGAGCGAAGCTGTTATGATTGGCGACAGGCTGGATAACGATATTATTCCTGCTAAAAAGCTTGGCATGAATACTGTTTGGGTTCGTCAAGGATTTGCAAAGTTTAAAAGTGTTAAAGACGAACTTGAAAGACCCGATTATATTGTTGAGTCAATAGTTGATGTTGTTGATTTGTTTTGAGGTGCTTTTATGGAAGAATTAAAACATTGCGGTACTATTTTAATTGAAACGAATAGACTGATTCTAAAGAAAATTGAGAATGCAGATGTTGAAGATATGTTTTTAAATTTTGCATATGATGATAGAGTTTCTCGCTATATGTCTTGGGATAGTTTTAAAACGATTGAAGATTCAATAAAATGGATTAATGAATGGCAGGATGAATACAACAAGGAAGATGTCTATTATTGGGGTATCTATTTGAAATCCTCACATAAATTGATAGGCACAATTTATTTATTAACGGAGAGTACTGTTTCAAAAGTTGGAAGTCTTTCGTATTGCCTTGGCTTTGATTACTGGGGAAACGGTTATGTTTGTGAAGCCGTAGAAGCTGTTATAGATTTTGCATTTAACAAAGTTGGATACAATCGTGTTGAAGCGTATCACGCAAAAAGTAATTTACAATCTGCAAGAGTTTTACAAAAAGTTGGAATGAAAAAAGAAGGAACTTTAAGGCAAAGATGCAAAACTCATAATGGCTATGAGGATTGTATTTATTATTCAATATTAAAAAGTGAGCTTAAATCTTAACACAGAAGTAAAGCTCTTGCATTATTTTTTGCAAGGGCTTATTTTATTTGGAGGTAAAATATGTTTGATTATAAAAGGGTTACAGTGAAAATCGACAGACCGATGGGCAGTTTTCATCCTGAACACAAAGACTTGTTTTATCCGATAAATTACGGGTACATTGATGGATTATTTGCGGGTGACGGTGAGGAACAGGATGCGTATATCCTCGGAATTGATGAGCCTGTTGCGGAATTTTCGGGCAAGGTTATAGTAGTTGTTCATAGGACGGACGATGTTGAGGATAAATGGATTGTCGTGCCTGACGGTGTGACATTTACGGTTGATGAAATAGAAGAAGCTGTTCATTTTCAGGAAAAATATTTTTCTCATACAATAGAATTGATTTGAACAGCTGATTGTGATATTTTTGTGAACAAAAATTATTCGGTGTTGACAAATGTAAAATAAAGATTATAATATAATTAGCACTCGGACATAAAGAGTGCCAAAACGATTATAATTCTTTATTAAGGTGACAGATATGAGAAAGAAACAGTTTAAAGCGGAGTCTAAAAAACTCCTCGATATGATGATTAACTCCATTTATACTCACAAGGAGATTTTTTTGCGTGAATTGATTTCCAACGCAAGTGACGCAACCGACAAATTGTATTTTAAATCGCTTACGGATGACAGCATCAAGGCAGACAAGGACAGCCTGAAAATCAGGATTGACCTTGACAAGGAAAACCGTACCATTAAAATTTCTGATAACGGTATCGGTATGACCGCCGAAGAACTCGAAAATAACCTCGGTACTATTGCAAAATCGGATTCTTTGGATTTCAAAAAAGAAAATGCCGATGACGATAACGCAAAGGATATTGAAGTTATCGGTCAGTTCGGTGTCGGCTTCTATTCTGCATTTATGGTTGCAGACAAAATCGAAGTTGTGTCAAAGGCAGTCGGTGCAGATGTTGCTAACAAATGGACTTCAACAGGTGTTGACGGCTACACCGTTGAGGAGTGCGAAAAGGATTCAAACGGCACAGTTATAACTTTGTATCTCAAGGAAGATACCGAAAACGAGAACTATTCACAGTATCTTGAGCAGTACAAAATTCAGGAGCTTGTTAAAAAATACAGCGACTACATCCGCTACCCAATCGTTATGGAAATGAGCAAAGAAGTTCCCGACCCTGAAAAAGAGGGCGAGTACATCACGGAAGTTAATGACGAGGTTTTGAACTCTCAAATTCCGCTTTGGAGAAAGAACAAGAACGAAATCAAGCCTGAAGAATACAACGAATTTTACAAGCAAAAGTTCTATGATTACACCGACCCGACCTTGGTTATTCATTCAAAGGTTGAGGGTCAGGCAACATTTGACGCTTTGATGTACATCCCGTCAGTTGCCCCGATGGATTTCTATTCAAAGAATTATGAAAAAGGTTTGCAACTCTATTCAAACGGCGTAATGATTATGGACAAGTGCGGCGACCTTTTGCCTGATTATTTCAGCTTTGTAAAGGGACTTGTTGACAGCGCCGACCTTAATCTCAATATTTCAAGAGAAACTCTCCAGCAAGACCATCAGGTTAGAATTATTGCAAAGGCTATTGATAAGAAAATCAAATCGGAACTTGCAAAAATGCTCAAAAACGACAGAGAAAAGTACGAAGGCTTCTTCAAGACCTTTGGCACAAATCTCAAGTGGGGCGTTTATGCCGATTACGGTATGCACAAAGACGGACTCAAAGACTTGATTATGTTTAAGTCGTCCAACGGTGACGGATACACAACTCTCAAAGAATATGTTGAGCGAATGGCTGATTCGCAGGATACAATTTACTATGCTTGCGGTGACAGTGCCGAAAAAATTGCACTTCTTCCGCAATGCGAGGGCGTAAAAGCAAAGGGCTACGAAATCCTTTACTTCACCGATGAAGTGGATGAGTTTGCTATTCAGATGCTTATGGACTATGACGGTAAGAAGTTTGCAAACATCTGCAAGGACGATTTGGACTTGTCAACCGATGCTGAAAAAGAGGCTCTTTCAAAGAAAAACGAGGACGCAAAAGAATTGCTTGAAAAGATGAAAAACATCCTTGGTGACGAGGTCTCATCTGTCAAACTCACCGACAAATTGGGCTCACACGCTGTGTGTCTTTCGGCAGAAGGTTATGTAAGTCTCGAAATGGCAAAGGTGCTTTCACAAATGCCGGGCGGTAACGACAACGGCGTTAAGGCACAGCTTGTACTTGAAATCAACAGCGAGCACCCTATTGCAGAAAAACTCAAAACTGCCGACGAGGATACCCTCAAAAAATACACAAACATTCTTTATTCACAGGCAAGACTTATTGCCGGACTTCCTATTGCCAATCCGACAGAACTTGCAGACAGCATTGTTGAATTGATGTAATAAAAATTAAACTCCGATATTTCTCATTGCGGGAAATGTCGGAGTTTTTTTATTTTACATACATTTTACGGTTTTGATTTTTCGGATTTTACAATTAAGTGATATTTTGTAGGTAAAGAAAAATAAAAAATCATTAAACGAAATGCAACAATTTAAGGAGGTAAGATTATGAAAACAAAAAATTATTTAATCATTATGGCAAGTATGTTTATCGTGTTTGTTGCAGGATGTCTGGCGGTTGCCGGCACAGTTGGAAAAATGGGAATTGAATGTCTTGTAGGCTACGGACTTTGTTCGGTAAGTGCGGCAGTTGCACTTTGTGCAACAATGACCTTGCTTGTAACAAGAAAAGAGGAAAAGAATTATGAAAGAAAATTTTAAAAGATTTACCGAAAAACATGCAGAAATTTGGAAGTTCATCAAATTTACATTTACGGGTGCAAGCACCTCTGTTTTGGAACTCGGAGTGTTTATGTTCCTGCAATATGTAGTGTTTAAATCACTCAACGAAGCTCCTGTAACGGACAATCCTGTACTTGCGTTCCTTGGAATTGAATATAAGGGTTATCTTTACTCCTACGCAATTTCGGCAATTATCGGCTATGCCGCAGCTTATGTGATGAACAGAAAACTGACCTTCAAGGCAGACGCCAACCCTGTTATGTCAACAATTATCTATGCGGTTATGGTTGCGTGCACAATAGCATTTAACACTTGGTTCGGTGCATTTTTGGGCACGGTTGTTAAAAATCACGGTTGGGACAATGCAATAGTTGAAATGATTACAAAAGTAATCGTTATGACCGTGCCTACAATTTGGACTTATCCTTTGAACCGCTTTGTAATCCACAGAAAGAAGAAAGAAACACACAATGACAATGAATTCGACAACAACAACACAACCTACCAAAATGAAATCGGAGTTGTGGAAGTTCCTCAAGTTTAATGTTTGCGTAATTGTTACATCGGTGCTTGACATACTCAGCTATATGTTTTTGCTGTATGTTGTGTTTAAAAATCAAAACAACACACCGCTTCCCGATTCGGCACTTTTGTCGCTTCTCGGAATAAAGTACAAAGGCTATCTGTATTCGTACCTTATTTCAACATCAATCGGCTATATTGCGGCGTATTTGATAAACAGAAAAGTGACTTTTAAATCGAACATAAACCCCTTGTACAGTTCTGTTTTGTACGCCGCATTGGCAATATTTAATATACTTGTCAGCTCGTATCTCGGCGGAATTTTCGGCACTTTTATTACAGCGCACGATATGTCATCACCGATTGTTGAAATCATATCAAAATTCATCATCATAAACATTCCGACAATATGGACTTATCCTTTGGAAAGATATATAATACAAATTAATAAAAAAGAAAGGCAAGTGCAAAAAGTGCCTATGATTATAGCATCCGACCTTGACGGAACATTGCTGAAAAGCAACACCGATATTAGCGAAGAAAATTTGCGTTCTATTGAGCGACTTGCACAAAAAGAAGCAAAGATTGTTTTGCTTACAGGCAGAACTTTGTATGAAGTGCCCAAAGAATTGCGACTTTGCAAGGGCGTGGAATACATAGTTTTTTCAAACGGTGCGGGAATTTATCACACGCAAAAAGGTATAATTAAATACCACACAATTTCAAATGAAAAAGCATACAAAATTTACAAGATTTTGTCGGAATACGAAACATTTATTGAAGTGTACACGGGCGGTGCACCGTATGTAGACAAAGCAAAATTTTCGGACGAATCATTTGAATATTATAAAATCGATAAGGATTTTATCCCCGAAATGTACAAAAGCAGACGAATTTGCAACAGCCTTGACAATTTGATTTTTGACCCGGATTACAAAACGGAAATGTTTGATGTTTTCTTCAAAAATCAAGATGAACGCAAAGCTTGCCGAGAAAGATTGCAAAAGGAATTTGATTCCGTAGAAATCACAACTTCGATGACAAATAATTTGGAAATTATGCTAAAGGGCATAAACAAAGGCTCGGCACTCCGTGAGCTGTGCAAAATTGCGGGATACAACATAAAAGATGTCACCGTGGTGGGCGACAGCAAAAACGATTTGACCGCTTTTAGTACAGAAGCAAGAAAGTACGCCGTATCAAATGCGTGCAACGAAATCAAGGCACTTGCCGATAAAATCATTTGTTCAAATGATGAAAACATTATGTGCTATATTGAAAGGGAAACAATATGAGCAATGCCATTCACTTTTTAAATACAGGTTCCTCCGACTGCATAATCATTGAGAGCAACGGGCATTTTGCTATGGTTGATGCAGGCGAAGACACCGAATATCCGGCAAATAAACCGCACCTCAAATATCCCGGATATGAAGAAATCGTGTGCGATTATCTGCTGAAAAACTGTGCGTCGCCCGACGGCACGGTGACACTTGATTTTGTGCTTGGCACTCACGCACATTCCGACCATATCGGCGGATTTGACACGGTAATCAATCATCCTAAAATTAAGGTTAAAAAAGCATATTTGAAGCCGTACAAAGCAAAAGATATTTTCATTTACGAAAGGCTCAGTTGGGACAACACCGAGGTTTACGAGCAAATGAAAAAGGCTCTTGAAGAAAACAATGTTGAAATTGTCGAAGAATTTGACGGACTCGAGACTACGCTCGGTGATTTTAAAATCACATTTTTAAACGGCAAATACAAAAAGCATATTTTCAAATACGGTGAAAATGTCAACAGCGTTGTAACGCTCCTTGAATGTAACGGCTGCCGCTGTGTACTTGCAGGCGACCTCAACAACAAGGTGTTTGACGAATACCGCCTTGCAAAGCAAATCGGCAAGGTGGATATTTTAAAGGTGGGACACCACGGCTACCCGTTTTCTTCAAGTCTAAAGTGGTTGAAAACCCTTGCACCAAAATACAGCGTTGTGTGCAATTTTGAAAAGAAAATCTATCCCCATGTCAAGCATAAACTTGTTGATGTGATAAAAACAAAGCTGTTTTGCACGGCAGACCTCAACGGTGTAAAATTTGACTTTGACAACGGCTTAGAACCGATGACGGATATAACAAAATGAATATGAAATTTAACAAAAACGGTAGATTTAAAATAATGCAAATAACCGACATTCAGGAAATTCCGAGTGTATCGCCCGATACCGTTAAGCTGCTGAATGCCGCAATATCACAAGAAAAGCCCGACCTTGTTGTGCTGACCGGCGACCAAATAAAAGGCTATGGCACATCATACAAAATCAAGGGCAAAAATGTTTTTGATGCAGTCAAAGATACGCTTGAATTGCTCCTAAAGCCTATTGTTGAAGCAAACATTCCGTATGCCGTAACCTTTGGTAATCACGACCGCCAAGTTGGTATTTCAAACGCCGAGCAGTTTGAAAAGATATATAAAAAACTCGGCAACTGTATAGGTGAGCAGGCAAGCGGAATCAACGGTGGCGGAACATACAACATTCCTATTATGTCCTCAGACGGAGAAAAAATTGTAAACAACATTTACCTTTTTGACTCCGGTACAGACGCAAAAGGCGGCGGATACGAGCCGTTTGACACAAGTATAATCAAATGGTATCAAACCACCAGAGATGAACTGAAAAAAGAAAACGGCAACTATGTGCCGTCAATAGTTTTTCAGCATATTCCGATGTGCGAATATTATAAGATTTTAAAGCGTGTCAAAAGCACCGCAAATGGTGCAATCAGAGCATTCAGGGCTCACAAAAACGAATATTATGTTCTCGGTGACAGTTGCAGGAACGGTGGGATTTTTCTTGAACCTCCGTCAATACCGAACGAGAACACGGGCGAATTTGACGCACTTAATGAATGCGGCGATGTTATGGCAGTATTTGTAGGACACGACCACAAAAACAGCTTTGTGGGAAGATATAAAAATATTGACCTCGGTTTTACTCAATCAAGCGGTTTCAACGCTTACGGCAACCGCAAAAAGCGTGGAGTGAGAATAATCGAACTTGACGAAACCGAGCCGAATACCTACAACACCTATACCCGAACATATGACGAACTTGTAGGCGGCAAACTTCAAAAACCGCTGCTTGATTTTATATCTTCAAAAGCACCCGAAACGGTTGACGCCGCAATTCCATTAATTGTAAAAACGCTTTCGGCTATTGCAATAATAATTTTTGTCTTAATAATTCTTTTTTAATATAAAAACTCTCTTGCGTATTGTCAAGAGAGTTTTGTTTTAGTATTCGTATTTTGAGTGCGGAGTTGACTTGAATTTATCAATTACAACTTGGTATCTTTTGTAGGCGTTTGCAATGCTTTCGTCCCAACTGATATATATATTGTTGCGTGCGTTAATTCCGACACGGCTAAGCAAATCTTTGTTGTCAACAACATTTTCAATCGTTTTGGCAACGCTGTGTGGTGATTCAAGGCAAAGAAAGCCCGTTTCGCAATCAACGATACCCTCGCTTGCACAACTGTCTTTTACAACAATCGTAGGAGTTGCCGAAGCTGCCGCTTCACGCACAACAAGTCCGTTTGTGTCAAATATAGACGGAAAGACCTGCAAGTCGGCGGTGCCGTAGTACATTTGCAGTTCGGTTCTGTCAAGAATCTGACCGGTGAAAATCACCTTGTCGTTCAGTCCGAGCTTTGTACAAAGGCGTTTGATTTGCATTTCCTCAGGTCCCATACCTATCATTATCATTCTGAAATCTTTGCCGTTGTCTTTGATAAGCTTGCAGGCTTCAAGAATAATTCTGATGTTTTTGTACCACATCATTCTTCCCACAAAAAGTAAAATCGGTATATTTTGCGGAATGTTGTGCTTGCGTCTTATCATAGCTTTCATATCGTCTGTGGTGTCAAATTTGGGCAAATCACAACCGTTTGGCATAACAATGTAGTCGCCCTCGTAGCCGATTTTTCGCAAACTGTCAACGGTGCCGTGGCTTGTAACCCAAACTTCGTCTGCCGATTTGATATTGTTGAGCAAAAAGCCGTATGCTCTGTGACGGATTGCCCAAATCGGGACTCTGCCTTCAATATCGTATTCATATTTTGTGTGATATGTTAAGATTTGCGGAATTCTGTGAATTCTGTTTATTCTTCTGTAAAAATAACTTGTCGCAATAGGACAATGTGAGTGCAGAATGTCAAAATTTTTTGCAATAATATCAAGTGCAAATTGCTTTTTGAACGGCCAGCCCACAGGATAGCCCTCACCGAAGGTAAACAGGCTGTCGTATCTGTAAATCTCGTACGGATATTTGTAGTCCTCCTGATTGGGATTTTTGGGAGTTACTATAACCGCTTCGCCGTATTTTTCGTTTATTACATCGGCATAGCATTTGGCAACCGTGCTAATGCCGTCGATAGTAGGCGGAAAAGCCTCTGTTCCGATTGCAATCTTGAGTGATTTGTCCATAAGTTTTTCTCCTTGTTTGTTCTACAATTATAGCATAGTGTTTGATTTAAGTAAACTTATTTTTTGTTTTTGCAAACAGTTCTTGATTAATTTTTAAAGATAATATATAATAGAAAATGATTAAGCTTTAGGGGTGTAAACAATGGCTGAGCAGTATTATATAACCTTAAAAAAGATAATCGAGGATTTCGACCTTGAAATTATTCATCTTTTGCAACCTGCCGAGGATGTTCATATCGTTACAAACGAGGTCAACAGACCCGGTATTGTCCTTACGGGATATACGGATTATTTCGACCCGCTTCGTATTCAAATTTTGGGTTGGACCGAGCTTGGCTTTTTGCAAAATATGTCCGACTCGGAGCAAAAGGAAGCACTTGGCAAGTGGCTGTCGCTTCATCCTGCCGCAGCCGTTATTACAAGAGGGCTTGAAATTCCGCAGTGTATGATTGAAGCGTGCGAAAAATACGATGTTCCGCTTCTTAAAACTCATCAGGAAACATCTCCGTTTTTGTCTGCCCTTATTGCCGAACTTAACCGTGAACTTGCACCGAGAATTACCCGTCACGGAGTGCTTGTTGAGGTTTACGGTGAAGGTGTTCTTATTGTAGGCGAAAGCGGTGCCGGCAAGAGCGAAACGGCTATTGAACTTATCAAGCGTGGTCACCGACTTATCGCAGATGACGCTGTTGAAATCAGAAAAGTAAGTTACAACACCTTGGAGGGCTCGTCACCGAGCAACATTCGTCACTTTATCGAACTTCGAGGCATCGGTATTATCAATGCCCGCCGTATTTTCGGTATGGGTGCCGTAAAGCCTAAGGAAAAGATTGATATGGTTGTTCAGCTTGAAGAGTGGGATGCCACAAAGGCGTATGACCGTTTGGGGCTTGATAACGAATACACAAGGCTTCTTGGGGTTAAGGTTCCTGTTATCACGGTTCCGATTACTCCGGGCAGAAACCTTGCGGTAATTGTTGAAACTGCGGCAATGAATAACCGTCAAAAGAAGATGGGCTACAACGGTGCAAAAGAACTTATGCACAATCTCGGTATAGATGATGTTGAGCCTACCGAAAAAGAGCTTGAACTCTGGGCAAATTCGTAATTAATTTAAATTTTTTGATATATAAGGGGAAAGTTATGTACAGAATTGGTATTGATTTAGGTGGAACAAATATTGTTGCGGCCGTAGTTGACGACAACTATAATATGGTTGCAAAGGCAAAAACTCCTACTGCAATTCCTCGCACACCGGATGAGATTTTTGATGATATTGCAAGGGTGTCAAAGGAAGCAATGGCAGAAGCGGGAATTACTATTGCCGACATCAAGTCGGTAGGTATCGGCACTCCGGGTACGGTTAATGCAGAGGGCATTATCGAATATGCAAACAACCTCGGATTTGACCATGTTCCTGCAAAGCAAATGCTTATTGAAAAACTCGGTTGTCCGAATGTTTATGTTGAAAACGACGCCAACTGTGCCGCTCTCGGTGAAGCCGTTGCAGGCTGCGGTCATGGTGCAAAGGACTTTGTTGCCGTAACTTTGGGTACGGGCGTAGGTTCGGGTATCATCATTGACGGCAAGATTGTTTCGGGTGCAAACAATGCCGGCGGTGAGTGCGGTCATACTGTTATTGTTGTTGACGGCGAACCTTGCACATGCGGCAGAAAGGGCTGTTGGGAAGCTTATGCTTCGGCTACCGCTCTTATCAATCAAACAAGGAGAGCTATGGAGGAATATCCTGATTCCGTTATGCACGAACTTGCAAAGGAAGAGGGCAAGGTTTCGGGCAGAACAGCATTTGACGCAATGCGCAGAGGCGATATTGCAGGTATCAAGGTTGTTGACAAGTATTGCAAATATGTAGCTTGTGGTCTTATCAATCTTGTAAATATTTTCCAGCCTGAAATTATTTGTATCGGCGGCGGTATCTGCAACGAGGGCGAAACACTTTTGCGTCCTATCCGCAGATATGTAGAAAGCGAAAGATACAGTGTTTATTCAAAAATTCAGTCAAAGATTTGTAAGGCTGAACTCGGCAACGATGCAGGTATTATCGGTGCCGCAATTTTGGGCGACTGATTCATTGGGTGATGTCTTTTGAACAGAATTTGTGAATATGTAAAAAATGAGGGTATTTCGTATATCGAAAACGAACCGATGGCTTTGCACACCACTTTTAAAATAGGCGGTCCGGCAAGGCTTGCGGTGTTCCCTAAAAATGAAAATGAAATATCCGAAGTTATAAAAAAATGTAAAGAAGAAAATGTCAGATATATGGTTGTGGGCAACGGCTCAAATTTGCTTGTTGCCGATGAGGGCATAGACGCAGTTGTCATCCTTTTGGGCAAGGAATTCGGCGAGGTCAAGTTGATTGATGACACCACGATTTTTGCCGAGGCAGGTGCACCGCTTATGAAGGTGTGCAGATTTGCCCTTGAAAACGGATTGACAGGTTTGGAATTTGCCTACGGTATTCCGGGTTCGTGCGGCGGCGGAGCGTTTATGAACGCAGGTGCTTACGGCGGAGAGCTCGGTGATGTGATGTTCCGTTGTGACCATATCGACAAAGACGGCAACAAGGGCAGTTTGGAGGGCGATGACCTTAAGCTTGCCTATCGCCATTCCGCTTATTATGAAAACGGCTGTATTATTACAGGTGCGTATTTTAAAATGCAAAAGGCGGATAAAGAAGAAATCAAAGCAAAAATGAATGACTATATGAGTCGCCGCCGTGACAAGCAACCGCTTGAATATCCGTCGGCAGGCTCAACATTTAAGCGACCGGAGGGCAATTTTGCCGGTGCTCTCATTGAACAATGCGGACTTAAAGGCACAAGCGTAGGCGGTGCCGAGATCAGCACAAAGCACGCCGGATTTGTCATCAACAAAGGCGGTGCAACTTGCAAGGATGTGCTTGATTTGTGCAAAAAAGTTGCCGACACGGTTAAAGCCGAAAAAGGCATTGACTTGGAAATGGAAGTCCGAGTTACAGAATAAAATATATTTTAGATAGGAGAATTAAAAATGAAAGACTTAGTATTGCTTACAGGCGTATCCGGAGCAGGTAAATCAACCGCAATGGGATTTATGGAGGATATTGGATATTATTGCATCGATAATATGCCGGCAGAGCTTGTCGGTACATTTATTTCTCTTATCGAAAAGTCGGATTCTTATAATAAAATTGCGATAGTAACCGATGTTCGTTCAAGAGGTGTGTACAATGAGTTCAGAAAAAATGTGCAAAACCTTATGGACAGCAACGATTACACGGTAAGAACAATTTATCTTGACATCAAAAATCATGTTGCACTCCGCAGATATAAGCTTACAAGAAGAAAACATCCTTATGCCGACAAGTTTAACGGCTCTCTTGAGGACGCTCTTAATTATGAAAAGGAAATTCTTGCTCCTGTAAGAGAAAAAGCCGGCTATATTATAGACACATCGGATTTGACTGCAAATCAGCTCCGTGAGCGTCTTGCCCAAATTCTCCTCGGTGACGACAAGGAAGTTATGAATCTTCATGTTATGTCGTTTGGATTTAAGCACGGTATTCCGACCGATGCGGATTTTGTGCTTGATGTAAGATGCCTTCCGAACCCGTATTGGATTGAATCCATGCGAGATAAAACAGGCCTTGACCAAGAAGTTAAGGACTATGTGTTCAGTTTTGAGGAGGCTCACGAGATTTTTGAAAGACTCAAGAGTTTGCTTGATTATCTCAACCCTCTTTATATTCGTGAGGGTAAAAGCCAGATTGTTATTGCAATCGGCTGTACGGGCGGTAATCACAGAAGTGTTGTTTTTGCCGAAGCACTTAAAGACTATTTTTCTCGCAAGTGGGACAATGTAACCGTAAACCACAGAGATATTGACAGAAAATAACAGAGGTACGGCTATAATGTCCTTTTCATCTCAGGTAAAAAATGAACTTGTTGAAATACAGGTTGAAAATAATTGCTGCAAAAAGAGTCTCCTTTATGGAATGGCTCTTTTTTCAAAAAGCTTTTCGTTTAGGGAAGTTGTTTTTCAGTCAAAAAGCAAAGCAACGGCAGAGCTTTATTGTTCTTTGCTTAAAGAACTTTGCTCAATCAAGGCAGGAATAAAGGCTTCTCCGTCGGGCAAGATTTATACCGTTTCGGTGAAAAAAGCGGAAAATGTTGCAAGGATAATGTCGTATTTTGCACACGATAAGTCTGAGACTTCGCTCCGCATCAACTTTTCAAATTTTGATTGCGAGGAGTGCCAAAGCACATTTTTGAGAGGTGCATTTTTGGCTTGCGGTGCGGTTTCATCTCCCGAAAAAGATTATCATCTTGAGTTTTCCGTGCCGTATATGAACTTGTCAAAAAGCCTTGTGACTGCCTTGCAGGAAAAAGAACTTGCGCCAAAAATTACGCACAGAAAAGGCTACAATATCATATATTTTAAGGACAGCGAGGAAATCGAGGATTGCCTTTATATTATGGGTGCAGGCAAGTCTATGTTTGATATGATGAATGTTAAAATAGTCAAGGAAATTCGCAACACTGCAAACAGAAAGGCAAATTGTGACGCTGCCAATATTGAAAAAACCGTTGCGGCGGCTTCTCCGCAAATCGCCGCAATTATGAAAATAGAGAGGGAAAAGGGGCTTGATTCGCTGTCGGAGCCGCTTCGCCAAATGGCGGAAATCAGAATGGAAAATCCCGACTTATCTCTCAATGAACTTGCCAAAATGTTTGACCCGCCGATTAGCAGAAGCGGAGTTAATCACAGGCTTTCAAGGCTTGTTAAGATAGCGGAGGAAATATAATAACGAGGTAATTGTATGTTCACTCATCTTCATTTGCACACGCAGTTCAGCTTGCTTGACGGTGCCTGCCGTTTGGGCGAGCTTGTAAGCCGTGCAAAGGAGCTGGGTATGACTTCTCTTGCCATAACCGACCACGGCAATATGTATGGTGCCGTGGATTTTTATCGTGAGTGCAAAAAGCAGGGTATCAAGCCGATTATCGGTTGTGAGGTCTATGTTGCACCACGCAGCAGATACGATAAGGATAAAAATTTTGACAGCAAATATAATCACCTTATTTTGCTTGTAAAAAACGAAATTGGTTACAAGAATCTTATAAAAATGGTATCGCTGTCATATACCGAGGGCTTTTATTTTAAACCGAGGATTGACCGTGATTTGCTCGAAAAATACAGCGACGGTCTTGTGTGCCTGTCTGCCTGTGTTGCCGGTGAAATCCCACAGCTTTTGTTGCAAAGAGATTATGACGGTGCAAAGCGAAGTGCCGAGTGGTTCAACACCGTTTTCGGTGACGGCAATTTTTATCTTGAAATGCAAAATCACGGGCTTGATGAGGAACGAGTTGTTGTTGACGGAGTGAAAAGGTTGTCGGCAGACACGGGCATTCCGCTTGTTGCAACAAATGATGTTCACTATGTCAGACAACAGGATGCGGAAATTCAGCAGGTGCTCATTTGCATTGCCACCAATCATATTTTGGGTGAGGACACGGGTCTTGAATTTCATTCCGATAATTTTTACTTAAAGAGTGAAAGCGAGATGTCGGAACTGTTCCGTGACACTCCGAGTGCAATAGAAAATACTCAAAAAATTGCAGATGCGTGCAACTTCGATTTTGAATTCGGCAACACAAAACTTCCGTATTTTGCAACGCCGAATGATATGGACCACTTTGAATTTTTCAGGCAAATGTGCTACAAGGGTCTATACAAAAGATACGGTAAATCTGTGCCGCAAAGCTACATTGACCGCCTTGAATACGAGCTTGAAACCGTAAACAAAATGGGTTACACGGACTATTATTTGATAGTTCAGGATTTTGTGCGTTTTGCCAAAAGCAAGGATATTCCGGTAGGTCCGGGCAGAGGTTCGGGTGCAGGTTCGCTTGCCGCTTACTGTATCGGAATAACCGACCTTGACCCTATGAAATACGACCTTATTTTTGAGCGTTTTCTCAATCCGGAGCGTGTGTCTATGCCCGATTTTGACATAGATTTTTGCTACGAACGCAGGGGTGAGGTTATAGAATATGTAACCCAAAAATACGGTGCGGACCATGTTGCACAGATTGTAACATTCGGCACACTTCAAACAAAGGCGGCTTTGCGTGATGTCGGCAGAGTTATGGGTATGCCGTATGCAAGGGTTGATTCTGTTGTAAAAATGATTCCGAAATCGTTTCATATCAGCATTGACGAGGCGGTGCAAAAAAGTAAGGAACTTCGCAATGCAATGGAAGAAGATTCCCAAATCAAGCGACTTGTTGAGATTGCACGCAAGGTTGAGGGTATGCCGAGAAACACATCAACTCACGCAGCAGGCGTGGTTATCACCCACGACCCTGTGTCGTCTTATGTTCCGCTTGCAATGAATGATGACTTGGTTGTTACGCAGTATATTATGACCACTCTTGAGGAACTCGGACTGCTGAAAATGGACTTTTTGGGACTTCGTACACTCACCGTGATTGATGATGCGGCAAAGGCAAGCGGCGTTGATATAAACACAATTCCTATTGATGACGCCGAGGTGTATAAGCTGTTTTCACGAGGTCAAACGGAGGGAATATTCCAGTTTGAATCATCGGGAATGAAGCAGATGCTCACCAATTTGAAACCGACAGGCTTGGAGGATTTGATTGCCGCAACCTCACTATACAGACCGGGTCCGGCAAGTCAGATAGATACCTTTGTGCACAATTCAAACAATCCGCAGGATATTACCTATGACACACCGATGCTTGAGCCGATTTTGAAAAACACCTACGGCTGTATGGTGTATCAGGAGCAGGTTATGCAGATATTCCGTGAACTTGCCGGTTACAGCTTCGGCAGGGCGGATGTTGTTCGCCGTGCGATGAGCAAAAAGAAACATGATGTTATGGAAAAGGAGCGAGCTTCTTTTGTTGACGGCTGTGCAAAGAACGGAATTTCAGGCGATGTTGCGAACGGGATTTTTGACAAGATGAGTGATTTTGCGTCATACGCTTTCAACAAATCCCACGCAGCTTGCTATGCCCTTGTGGCTTATCGTTGCGCTTATCTCAAAAAATATCATCCGTCAAACTTTATGGCGGCACTTCTCACCTCTGTTTTGGATGACTCCAACAAGGTGGCACGCTATATCGCAGAGTGCAAACGGCTCGGAATTCGTCTTGCTCCGCCTGATATAAACAGCTCGATGAAAGGCTTTACGGCAGGCAGTGACAGGGTGATTAATTACGGACTGTTGGGTATTAAAAACCTTGGCAACGATTTTATCGAGGATATAATAAAAGAACGAAAAAACGGCAGATTTAAGGATATTTTTGATTTTTGTACAAGGCTTCAAGGCGGAAAATTCAATCGCCGTGCGGTCGAGGCGCTTATTCAGTGCGGTGCGTTTGACAATTTGGGTGCTAATCGCAAACAAATGCTCAGTGCATTGCCCGTAATTCTTACAAATATCGAAGCAAAATATCGCCGCACTATGTACGGTCAGGTTGGACTGTTCGATATAAGTGACGATTTCAGCGATAATTTTGAATTGCCGAATGTTGAGGAATATTCAAAGTCCGAACTTTTGCAAATGGAAAAGGAAATGACGGGGCTGTATTTGTCGGGTCATCCTATGGATAAGTACGACGGTTATGTTAAAAAATCAGGTTGCGTGCGAACCTATGATGTGCTTGAAGCAGGCAAGGAAATGTCACAGATTAAAGACGGTTCAAGCGTTAAACTGTGCGGAACGGTCACACGCATTTCTGTCAAGCAAACACGCACAAGCAATATGAGTATGGCGTTTGTAACGCTGGAGGATTTGTACGGCACGGTTGAAATTGTGCTGTTCCCAAAAATTTTTGCAAAATACAGCGAAATGATTACGCCTAACAATGTTGTTGCGGTGTCGGGAACTGTGTCAATCGAGGAGGAAAAAGAGCCTAAAATTCTTGTAAATGCCGTTATCAAACCGACGGTTGACAACTCACAAATCGGTGCGGCTTCAAAGCAAAAGCGAACGGGACTGTTCCTTAAATTCAAGTCAAAAAACGATGAAAACATAGCAAAGGTTAAAGAAATTTTGCAGGATTACAAGGGCGATTTTCCTATGTATTATTACCTTGATGACGAAAAGAAGTACATCAAGGCTCAATCGTATAATTTTGTAAAATATGACGATAATCTTGTAAAAACCTTAAAAAATATACTAGGTGAGGGCAATGTTGCCGTTAGATTTTAGTATTTTTGACACTTGACATTATATATAATATTAAGTAAAATAGATTTATTATGTGGGCTTTTGCTCATTGTTAATCAGCTATAAATTCAATTATATATTTGTATTTTTGAACGGAGGAAAATATTATGAAAACTATCGCAGTTTTAACAAGCGGCGGCGACGCACCGGGTATGAATGCCGCTATTCGTGCAGTTGTAAGAACAGCATGCGAAAACGGAGTTAAGGTTTACGGTGTTGTAAGAGGCTATAACGGTCTTATCAACGGTGATTTTATAGAGATGGATTTGCGTTCGGTATCCGACATTATCAATCGTGGCGGTACAATTCTTTATTCTGCAAGAAGCACAGAATTTGCCACAGAAGAGGGTATGCGTAAAGCTGTACGCACCTGCCGTGAAAAAGGTATTGAGGGTGTAGTTGTTATCGGCGGTGACGGTTCGTTCCGTGGCGCTCGTGACCTCAGCGAAAGAGGAATTCCTTGCGTAGGCGTTCCGGGCACTATCGACAATGATATTGCTTGTTGTGATTACACAATCGGTTATGACACTTGCCTTAATACTATTATGGATATGGTAGACAGAATTCGTGACACTTCGGAATCTCACGACAGATGTGCAGTTATCGAAGTTATGGGCAGAAGAGCAGGCTATCTTGCACTCAATGCAGGTATCGCTTGCGGAGCAACATCAATTCTTATTCCTGAGGTTGAAGTTGACATCGAAAAGCATGTTATCGAGAGAATGAGAAAAACTCAGAGAACTGACAAAAAGCACTTCATCATCATTGTTGCAGAGGGTTGCGGTGTTGATGTTCACGAACTTGCAAAGCACATTCAGGACGAAACAGGCGTTGAATCAAGAGCAACTGTTCTCGGTCATACACAGCGTGGCGGTTATCCTACGGTTAAGGACAGAGTTATGGCTACCCGTATGGGCAACTATGCAGTAAAGCTTCTTATGAACAACATCGGTAACAGAGTTGTTGCCGCTCAAAAGGAAGATGTTGTTGATTATGATATTTTTGAAGCACTCAATATGACAAAGACTATTGATATGAACCTTTACAATATTGCTCACGAGGTATCAATCTAACATAAAATGTAAAAAGCTCTGCCGTAAGCATTTTTGTTTGCGGCAGTTTTTGTCTTAATTTTCCTGTGGAAAATTGTTCTTTGCTATGATATAATTTCCACAAAGGAGCATATATGCCAGCAACAAAAAAGAAAAAACGAACAAAAATCCGCCTTTCCAAAAAACAAAAGGAAAAGCGTAAAAAACTGATTGTGTCAGTTACAGCGATTTTGCTTGCCGTGATTGTGGCATTGGTGTCAATTTCCGTGTCGCATACGGGCAGAAAGTTGCCAAATCCGCTTTTGGGGATAGATAAGGAAGCCGCTTACGGAGTGGATGTTTCACACCACAACGGCAAAATTAATTGGAAAAAACTGAAAAACGAGGTCGATTTTGTAATAATAAGAGTCGGCTACCGCGGATATGAAAAAGGCAATGTCTGTATCGACAAAAATGCCGAAAAAAACCTAAAAGGTGCAAACAAGGTCGGTATACCTGTCGGAGTGTATTTTTATACCCAGGCGGTCAATGAAGAAGAAGCAAGGGAAGAAGCGAAAGCCACCCTTGATGTCATAAAAAAATACGACATTTCTTTGCCTGTTTTTTATGATTTTGAATATCCTTCCTCATCGGGCAAACACACAGGTAGGCTCTATTCCGCACAACTTGACAAAAAACAAAATGTAAAGCTCATAAACACTTTTTGCAAAGAAATTGAGGACGCAGGCTACCAAAGCGGGCTTTATGCCTCGTCTTTTATGTTCAAAAGTAATTTCAAAATGAGCGAGCTTGCAAATTCCGTTTACATATGGGTTGCCGATTACAACGGCTCGGTTACATACAGCGGTGATTACGATTTGTGGCAGTTCAGCGACAAGGGCAGCGTCAGCGGAATTAGCAAAAAAACAGACGAAAACTATTGGTACATTAAAAAATAAATCACACGGCGGATAATGTCCGCAAAAAAGGAGATTAAATGAAAAAATCTATTAAAAAAATTATGTCATTGCTTCTTGCAGGCACAATGCTTGTCACACCGATTACGGCATCTGCGTTTACGGGTTCAAGTAATTTTATGGATAAAACTTATACCCATCAGGACAGATTTGTTTCAAGCGGTATTCAGCAGGGTATAGATGTTTCTTATCACAACGGAACTCTTGATTGGTCAACAATCAAGGCGGCAGGTGTGGATTTTGCTATTTTGCGTGCGGCTTATCGTGGTTACGGCACAGAGGGTACACTTGTACGAGATGCAAAGTTTGCCGAATATATGCAGGGGGCAATGTCGCAGGGCATTCCTGTGGGTGCATATATTTATTCGCAGGCAATTACAACCGCAGAGGCTGTGCAGGAGGCTAATTATATTCTTAATATTGTAAGAGGTTACAGCCTTGATTTGCCTATTGTTTTTGACTATGAATTTGCAGGAGTAAAGACAGGTAGACTTGATTCTGCTTGGTCAAGCGGCAAGCTTAACAAATCAAAAATGACAGATATTGCTCTTGCATTTTGCGATACAATTAAAAATGCAGGCTATGATGCAATGGTTTATGCAAATAAGACATTTCTCAATAAAAATCTCGACCACGAGGTTATAGAAAACGCAGGCTATGATGTTTGGCTTGCACATTATACAACCAATACAAACTATACTGGTGACTACAAGATTTGGCAGTATACCTCAAGCGGTAAAATTCCCGGTATTGCAAACAAAGTGTTCGATTGTAACTTTATGTATTCCGGCACTATATCAATGTCGTTAAAAATATCAAATATTCCAAATCAAATTTACAAAGGATATGATGTTTCACCGAGCGTAACCGTTACTAACGGCGGCACTGTTCTCACAGAGGGTACGGATTATACCGTTACATATCAAAACAATTCGGGTATAGGCACCGCAACGGTTAATGTTTTCGGCGCAGGTATTTATGACGGATACATCAATCTCACGAAAACATTTAATATAGTTCCGGATACTGTTCAAAATATGCAGATTTCCAAAGCAGGAACAAATACTGTTGATTTGTCATGGTCGCCTGTTTCGGGTGCAGACGGATATACCGTGCAAATCCTCAAAAACGGCAAGTGGGTATCAGTAGGTAATTTTGTAGGAACGAGTGCACAAATCAGCGGACTTTTGCCGGGCAGTGTCAATTATGTTCACATTGCCGCTTATGCAAGTTCAAACGGCAAAACCTATATAGGCAATTACAATACATCTGTTAAGATTGAAACAACAGTAGGTGCTATTAATCCAAGAGTTTCGGCATATGCAAATAACTTTGTCACCCTCATTTGGGACAAGCAAACTGCCGCAAACGGTTATGAAGTATTCAAGTACGATGCTTCATCAAAGAAGTATGTGCTTTATAAAAATATCACAAATCCAAACACAAACACCTGCAAGGTGACAGGTCTTGCGTCAAATAAAAAGTACGATTTCAAGGTTCGTGCATATCAAATTGACGGCAGCGAAAAGACTTATGCTCCGTTTGGTGCGGTTGTTTCGCAGTACACATCAATTACAAATCCAAAGCTGAATTCCGCAAAATCAATTTCAAAGAAAAAAATTAAGGCTTCTTGGAGTAAAGTCGGCGGAGCTTCGGGTTATCAGGTTATGTGGTCTACATATAAGAATTTCTCAAAGAATTACAAGACAAAGTCTGTTAAGGCAAAGAGCCTTTCAAAGACAGTAACCGCCGCTCAGTCAAAGAAAACTTATTATGTTCGTGTCAGAGCATACAAAACTATTTCGGGCAAAAAGGTATATTCTCAATGGAGCAGTACCAAGAAAGTTAAAACCAAATAAATTTATTTTGGCGGACAGACTTAAACCTGTCCGTCTTTTTAATAGGTTATTGTTTTGCAGTCGGTTGTGTGCTAAAATACGCTTGAAAGGATTTAGTATGAATATTCTTGTAGTTGATGATGAAAAGGAAATTGCCGACCTTGTTGAATTGTTTTTGAAAAACGAGGGATTTACGGTATATAAATTTTATGATTCAAAGAGTGCGGTTGATTGCATTTTTTCAAAGCAAATTGATTTAGCGCTTCTTGATGTTATGATTGACGGAATCGACGGATTTTCAATACTTCGCAAAATCAGAGAACAAAACTTAACTTTCCCTGTTATTATGCTTACTGCTAAAGTTGAGGACAGCGATAAAATTCTCGGACTGTCGCTCGGTGCGGATGATTATATAACAAAGCCGTTCAATCCGCTTGAAATGGTGTCGAGGGTTAAAGCACAGCTTCGTCGTTTTACTTTATACAACGGTAACGGCAGGCAGGAAAGCAGTGAAATTTACGATAACGGCGGATTGATTGTAAATCATGAAACGCACGAGTGCACCCTTTATGAGCGTGCGGTTAATCTTTCACCGACCGAATTTAATATTTTGTGGCTTCTTTGCCAAAACGCAGGCAAGGTTGTTTCCACCGAGGATATATTTGAAAAAGTGTGGGGAGAAAAATATCTTGATTCAAACAATACCGTTATGGTGCATATCAGACGAATCAGGGAAAAGTTGAACGAGCCGCCGAGAAATCCTAAATTTATAAAAACAGTTTGGGGAGTTGGGTATAAAATTGAAAAGAAATAAAAACAAGCGTGTTTCCTCGTCTGCAATAATAAAATATTTGATTGCCGTTGTTTTGTCTAGTGCGGCTGTTTGGCTCGGCGGTAATATTGCGATTACGCAATTCAGTGTTGATATTGACGAGTCGCAGGCACTGATTATTAATCTTTTGGTTGTAGGGATTATCACATTTTTGTATTTTGTTGCAAGCGTAAGAGCGCTTGACCGAGAATATGACGCACTTGACGGAATAGTTGAGGACGACTATGTCAGCCCGAGATTGCCCGTGTCTATTTCAAAAAAGCACAAGGCGGTTGAGGAGAGTATAAAAAAGGAACTTAAATACAAGGACTTTGAGGTGCAAGAGGCGGAGCAACGCAAAAATGACCTTGTGGTTTACCTTGCACATGATTTGAAAACGCCGCTCACTTCGATTATCGGATATTTGAGTCTGCTTCAGGAAAACCCCGATTTGTCTGTCGAATACCGTGCAAAGTATACGGATATTGCGCTTGATAAGGCATACAGACTTGAACAGCTTATCAATGAATTTTTTGACATAACCAGATTTAATCTTCAGTCGTTTACCCTTGAGAAAAATCATATTGACCTTGTTATGATGCTTCGTCAAATGGCGGATGAGTTTTATCCTGTTTTGAGCACTAAGGGTCTTACATGTACGGTTAATGCCGATGAAAAAATTAATATCGTAGGCGATGCGGACAAGCTGTCGCGAGTGTTTGATAACTTGATGCGCAACGCTTCAAACTATTGCTATGAAAACACCGAAATTGTAATAAACGCGTTTACTCAAAACGGCAGGGCGGTTGTTACCTTTATTAATAAAGGTGACGAGATACCGGATGAAAAACTGCAAATGATATTTGAAAAATTTTTCCGTGCGGATGATGCGAGGAGAAGTTCTACGGGCGGCTCGGGACTCGGACTTGCCATTGCAAAACAGATTGTTGAGCGTCACGGCGGCACAATTACCGCAAGCAGTTCACCAAAGGCAACGGTTTTCAAGGTGGAATTGCCGTTTGAAGTTCAATCTTAAGAAAATTGTAAGAATTTCTAAAGTTAATATTAAAACAAAAAATCTCCTTTTGGATTACAATTTGCTTGTAATTTAAAGGAGGTTTTTATTATGAGAATTACAAGGATTAAAAAGATTATTGCCGTTTTGTTGGCAACAATAACGGCGGTGCTGTGCACGGGATGTGCAATTTTTGACAAAAACGAATCTTATGCCGGAAGCATAACCTATGATGAGGAATACAAAAACCAATCCGGCATGCAAATGGTGGAGGAGTACGCCGAAGCAAACGGAATAGATATTAGCGAATATCCGCAAAATCTTATTGATTTGCTTGACAGAAACAAGGAAATGAGAGATTTTGTTTTGGACTATCCGACCGATAAGGATAAGCATTTTCGCATTGATATGAGCGAATACAAGGATTGCGACAGCGTGCCTTTGTTTATGCAATGGGATAAGCGTTGGGGCTATAAGATTTACGGTGATGATGTTGCGGCTCTCACAGCTTGCGGTCCTACCTGCCTTTCTATGGTTGCCACATATCTTTTGCAGGACACAAAGTATTCGCCCGATTATATGATGGATTTCGCCGTTGACAACGGTTATTGCGTAAACGGCGGCGGTTCGCTGTGGACCTTAATCAGTGAGGGCGGAACGAAGCTTGGACTTGATGTAACGGAAATACCGCTTGATAAGGATAGAGTTATTCGCAATCTTGAGGTCGGCAATCCGATTATCTGCGTTATGGGTCCGGGATATTTCACCAAAAAAGGACATTTCATTGTTTTGACGGGAATTGAGGACGGTAAGATTAAGGTTAATGACCCTAACAGTTACAAAAACTCTGAAAAACTGTGGAAATTTGACAAATTTTCTTCTCAAATTCGTAACTTATGGGTACTTCGCAATTTGAGTTGAAGAGGGCATTTGTACAAAATGTTAAATTAATCGTTTTCTCTTTAAAAATATATATCGTTGTGCTATAATCACTATATATGTGATTAGCGAGGAATTGTATGAAAAAAGTAATTTCTGTTTTATTATCGATAATATTTGTTTTTGCGTTTGCAAGTCCTGTTTTTGCAAAGGCGAATTCAACTCTCAATATTTCAAAGGGCGACATCGGTGCGGAGATTTCGCCGACTTTGTACGGCGTCAGCATTGATGACGCTTCGTTTGGTGTTGACGGCGGATTGTCGTCAAATATGGTCAACAACAATTCGTTTGAATACAAGGACAATCCCGAATATGCGTGGGAGTTCAACGGCGTTTCGTCTGTTGTGTCGAGCCAAAACCCTATTAATCAAAATAACCCGACTTATGAAACAATCACGGTTGAATCATCGGGAAAAATGCTCAATAAGGGTTACACAAAACTGTTTGACGGCAAGGGGAATTACAGCTCAAAGGTTGCCGAAAAATCAGGGATGAGCTTCAAAAAAGGCACAACATATTATTTTTCGTGCTATCTTCTCAATGTTGATTTTCAGGGCAAAATCGGTGTGTTCCTTGATTCAAAATCAAATAACGCCGACCCTGTTCAGCTTAATATAAACAATACAAATAAAAATTCGTGGACAAAAGTCAGCGTAAAGGTTAAGTCAACGGCAACCGAAAACGGCGGACTCGGAATCAGTTTCAACGGCACAGGCTCGATTTGTATTGATCATGTTACTCTTGTTGCAGACGATAGCTACGGCCTTGGTGACGGCGAGTGGAAGTATGCTTCGCTCCGCACGGATATGGTTGAGGCTCTTAAAAATTTGAAGCCGTCGTTTCTCAAGTTTCCGGGCGATTGCACAGCCGAAAACAATGACGGTTATAATTGGAAAGACACTATCGGCGAGCCGGCACTTCGCAGGCAGTCGGTCAGCGTGTATAATAACAGTTCAAAGGGCTATTTTGCGAACAATTCCAATATGCTCGGCTATCACGAGTATTTTCAGCTTGCAAGGGATTTGAACGCAGTTCCCGTTGCCGTGGTGGGTGCAGGCATTGCGTGTCAGACTAACGGCGAATATGAGGCTTATTCGCAGGCTCTCGACAAAACTTATATGACCGATGAGCAGTGGGAGGCTTACCTCATAAATGAGTGCGGCTTCAAAAAAAGCGAAGTCAAGGCGAGAACGGAGTACATAAATTCTCTCGGAGTGAAAAGCGTTGACGATTTCAACAAGTATGTCAACAGCATTGCACTCACGCCGGGCACGGATGATTTTATCAATTACGCACAGGATATTTTGGACTTGATTGAATATGCAAACGCCGACAGCACGGCGGGTTATTGGGCTTCGCTCCGCAGTGCCAACGGAAGCGAGCAGCCGTTTAACCTTAAATATTTGCAAATCGGCGGTGACAATTACGGCGAAACCTATTGGCGAAATTTTGATGCGTTGAAGAAGATTATCAACGAAAAATATCCCGACATTGTTGTGATTGCCTCAACAGGCTATTCGTCTGAAGGAGAGGATTTTGACACCGCTTGGAACGAAATTAATTCGTCATATTCAAGCGGACTTGCAAACGAAAAGGTTGTTGATTTAAAAGACAATACGCTTTCGCAAAATGTTACCCGATACGACAGCTACAATCAAAGCGGGGCAGGGGTAATCCTTGACGAGTACCGCAGTTCGGCATACACCAAGGGCAACGATGTGAAGAATAACAATATGTTCAACGCTTCGCAGGAGGCTTCGTTCATCACGGGCCTTGAAAAAAACAGCTCGGTTGTTAAAATGGCAAGCTATTCGCCGACTTTTTCAAAAATCGGTGCAAACACCAAAAATCAAAGCCTTGTTTGGTTTGACGGCAATGATTTGGCGTACACGCCAAGCTATTACACTCAGCTTATTTTTGCAAACAATGTCGGCAAAAATTATGTCAATTCAACGCTTAACAGCGATAACGACGGAGTTTTTCAGAGCGTAACCGTTGACGAAACTTCACGCACGCTCTATATAAAACTTGTGAACACTTCAGGCAATCACGAAAAAATCAGCGTCAATTTGAGCGGATTTGATGAGGTTTCCGCGGTGTCACAGCAAAGCGTCGGCAGCAATTTCAAGTCGGCATTCAACAGCACAAAAAAGCAAACCGTAGCACCTCGACAGACAGAACTTGAGTTTGAGGACGGCACATTTGATGCGGAACTTAATCCGTACAGCGCAACCGTCATCAGAGTCGGCTACGAGCAAAACAGCGGCAACGGCTTCTATGCCTTGCCCGATAATTTAAACACGGAGGTTAAAACATTTGTTCCTATGAGTATTCCTGTATTTATCATTATGATTATTGCCCTTTTTGTTGTGGGCAGTGTAGGCGGATATTTTGCATATTCCAAGTTTGTGCTTAAAGGCAAAAAACCGAATAAGCCGAACAAAAAGAAGAAAGAAGATAACGACGATGAAAAGTAAGGTCACATTTATTTCCGATGTCACTACTCCCGAAAGAGTGTATTTAAATGTGCCGGAATTTAAAGATTTTGATTTAAAATTCTTCACAACTCTTGATGGTGAAGAAAAAATCATTAAAGAAGTGCCTAACACGGAATTTTTGATTGTTGATGCTATGAGCAAGGTAACTGAAAAACTTGTTGATTCGCTCCCGAATTTAAAGCTCATACAGTCAGAGGGCGTTGGCTATCAGGGCATTGATGTCGATGCGGCGGCAAGAAGAAATATTCCTGTTTGCAACAATAAAGGCATCAATGATACGGCTGTTGCCGAGGTTGCCGTATTCTTGATTTTGGGTTGCCTCAAAAAGTACAATGACGGCATTGCCGCAATGTATGACGGCAAACAAATTGAGAAAAAGGCAGAAAGTTTTGGCGTTATCAGAGAACTCTCCGAATGTACGGTAGGACTTGTCGGCTTTGGCGATATTGCAAGGCAAACTGCAATGTTCCTCAAGGTTTTCGGTGCAAGGGTTATTTATTACAACCGCACAAGATACGAGCATATTGAAGATGAATACGGCGTTGAATATGTTACTCTTGATGAGCTTCTCAATCAATCCGATTTTGTATCGCTCCACCTTGCCGTAACGGATGAAACGAGAAATATTGTCAATTCCGAATTTTTGGGCAAAATGAAAAGCACGGCTTATCTCATCAACACCGCAAGGGGTGATTTGGTGGATAATTCCGCACTTTATGAAGCATTAAAAAATAACAAAATCGCAGGTGCAGGTCTTGATGTTATCGCACCCGAACCTGTGCAAAAGGATAATGTGTTGCTTGACGAGAGCATAAAGGACAAACTTATGCTCACACCGCACATTGCCGGTATAACGGCTTTGACCGTTAAAAAACTTTATCGTAATTGCTATGATAATATCGTTGCAATACAAAACGGTAATCGACCGAAAAACAGAGTAAACTGAACAAATACAGCAAAAAACTCACCTTATTTAGTTAGGGTGAGTTTTTGTGTTTTAAACCGTAGGGGCGAACTGCGTTCGCCTGTTTTACCATTCTAAATTGTGGAGTTTGCCTTTTTGGACTAATTCGGGGTAATCCCATTGGCGGAGAACCTCATATGTGCCGATTGCCACGGCGTTTGAGAGGTTCAGGCTTCTGATGATGCCCCTCATCGGCATACGCACGCACCAATCGTGGTTTGCTTTGAGCAATTCCTCGGGCAAGCCTTTTGTTTCCTTGCCGAAAACGAGGTAGCAGTTGTTTGGATATTCAACATCCGAGTGTGCCTGCTCGGCTTTGGTGGAAAAATAATAAAATGTTCCGCCCTTGTTTTTCTCAAAAAATTCCTCGGTGCTGTCGTAAAATGTGATGTCGAGCTTGTCCCAATAGTCAAGACCTGCTCTTTTCACCTGCTTGTCGGTGATGTGGAAACCCATAGGCCCTACAAGATGTAGCCTTGCTCCTGTTGCGGCGCAGGTTCTTGCAATGTTGCCTGTGTTCTGCGGAATTTCAGGCTCTATGAGTACGATGTTAAGCGAGTGTTCCATTGATGTAAACCTCTTTTATACTGAAATTTTCATCGGTGACAATCAAATCGGCGCATTTGCCGACTGCGATTGAGCCGATATTTTTATCCTCTTTGATAACCTTTGCCGGGTTGATTGTGCAGGATTTAAGTGCAGTTTTGAAATCAATTCCGAATTCAAGCAGATTTTTGAACTCGTCAAAAACATTGGTGATTGAAGCGGCGATTGTGCCATCCTCAAGTTTTGCCACCTTGTAGCCGTCCTTGACATAGGTCATCTGACCGCCAAGCTCGTATTCGCCGATTCCGAGACCCGCACCACGCATTGAATCACTGATTACGCAGGCTCTGTCCTCGCCCAAAATCTTAAATGTGTTTCGCAAAACGGCAGGGCAGATGTGCTCGCCGTCACAGATGAGCTCCGCCGTGATGTCGCTGTCAAGCACCGTGCCGACAATTCCTGCTTCACGGTGCGTCATAGGGGTCATTGCGTTGTAAAGATGCGTTGCGTGTGCAATGCCGCTTGCAATAGCATCCCTTGTTTGCTGTGCGTTTGCAGAGCTGTGACCGACAGAAATTGTCAAATTTTCCTTTTCCTTTGTGATAAAATCCTGCGTGTCGCTTGCTTCGGGAGCAATGGTAATCAGCTTGATTTTGTCGTTGATTGAAAGCAACTCGTCAACCTCTTTTGTGCTTGCCGGGCGGATGAATTCTCTGTTTTGTGCGCCTGCCTTTGCTTCGGCAATGTACGGACCTTCAAGGTTTATGCCAGCAAGTTTTGACTTCGGTGCGGTGTATCCGCTTGCCGATTTAACTATTTCTTTCAATTTTTCGTGCGAAAGAGTCATTGTTGTTCCGCAAAATGAGGTAACGCCGTGCTTTGCAAGATATGTGCTGATTGTGTCAATGCTGTCGGTTGTACCGTCGGAAAAATCTGCGCCTGCACCGCCGTGAATGTGGATGTCGATAAATCCCGGAAGAATGATGCAGTCGGTCATATCACGAACTTCGTCATTTTCTGCGTCAAAAATTCCGATTTCGGCAATTTTGCCGTTTTCAATTTTTATGTCGCCGAATTCCTTTTCAAATTCTTCGTTGATGAATGTGCAGTTTTTGAGAATCATAATTCTGCCTCCTTGATTATGCGATATGACAACTCTTGGAGCTGTTCAAAATGCTTGTATTTGCTGATTTCGGCACGGAGCTTTGCACCGCCTCGCATACCTTTTGTGTAGTAAGCCGCGTGGTGTCGAGCCTCTCGCATAGCTGTGTATTCGCCTTTGTATTCGATTATTTTTTGAATATGCTTCAGCATAACATTCATTTTTTCAATCGTTGACGGTTCCGGAAGAACTCTGCATTCCGAAAGATAAGCGTTGATTCGTGAGAACACCCACGGATTGCCGAGTGCGCCTCTGCCAATCATTATTGCATCGGCATTCGTTTTTTCAAGCATAATCGCCGCCGTCTGCTCATCGGTTATGTCGCCGTTTGCAATTACAGGGATGTCAAGTGCGTTTTTGACATCGGAGATGATTTGATAATCAACCGTTCCGCTGTACATCTGCTGTCTTGTCCTGCCGTGCACCGCAACAGCGCTTGCTCCGGCTTTTTGTGCAAGAAGTGCCATTTCAACAGCGTTGATGTTGTCGTCATCCCAGCCTTTGCGGATTTTTACGGTTACGGGAATGTCCACCGCTTCAACAACCGCCTTTGTGATTTCGTATGCAAGTTGCGGTTTCTTCATCAGGCTTGCCCCTCCGCCGTTCATGGCAACTTTCGGAGCAGGACAGCCCATATTTATGTCGAGTATGTTAGGCTTGTATTCGAGACATTTGACCGCCGCTTGAGCCATAATTTCAGGGTCGTCACCGAAAATTTGTGCACCGCAAGGTCGCTCGGAGCCTATTGTAAGCAGTTCTCCGCTTTTTTTGTCGCCCATTGTCAAACCTTTTGACGACACCATTTCAGTCACCGTGTATGCCGCTCCGAATTGTGTGCACAGCTCTCTGAACGCTCTGTCCGCAATTCCTGCCATCGGTGCCAAAAATGCAATATTTGTAAATTCTAAATCGCCGATTTTCATAAATTTTCCAATCCGAATTAATCTCTTAATTCACACTTATTACCTTGATTAATACGCTCATAATATATCATATTAATAATGTAAAATCAAATAAAATCAAATTTTTAAGTGTGATTTTGCAAATATTTGGTAACTTTTTACAATTCGTTATAAATCTTGCAAAAGGCATTGACATATCTGTAATAATGTGTTACTCTTTTGTTACTTATTGAGATACAAAATATAGCGGATTGTGTGGTGCGATACACAACTATACCATATATTGTATATTTGTTACAAAAAACAGTATATTTAGAATTGATACAAATTACAAATCGGTAAAAATGAGTGACTTTTTATTCACATTGCTTTGGTAATTTGTTATAATTCAATATGTATGAAATTATGCACAGTGCATAATTGCGTCTACATAATATTTGATTTCTACTTTATTTATATATAGAATTACCTTATGAACGGAGGGAAAATCGTGGATAATTTTGTTATTAACGGCGGACATGAGTTGTTCGGAGAAGTTAATATAAGCGGTGCGAAGAATGCGGCTGTAGCTATTATCCCGGCGGCACTTTTGGCAGAAGATACTGTCAGAATCGAAAACATTCCGAAAATCAGCGATGTTCAGTTGATTATTGAAATCCTCAGCAGAATGGGTGCTGAAATTAAGGTTGTCAACAAAAATACTTTGGATATAAACACTACGAATATTAATTATCAAAGCATACCGTATGAACTTACATCTCATTTCAGAGCAAGTTATTATTTAATCGGTGCAATGCTTGGCAGATTCAACAAGGCAGATGTTGCACTTCCGGGTGGCTGTGATTTCGGCGTAAGACCTATTGACCAGCATGTAAAGGGCTTTAAAATGCTTGGTGCTCAGGTTGATATTATCGACGGTGTTGTGTGTGCAAAGGCAGAAAAACTTGTCGGCACACCTGTTTATATGGATGTTGTATCTGTCGGTGCAACTATTAACATTATGCTTGCGGCAGTTAAGGCAAGAGGCCTTACCGTTATCGAAAATGCAGCAAAAGAGCCGCATATCGTTGACCTTGCAAACTTCCTCAACTCAATGGGTGCGGATGTAAGAGGTGCAGGTACCGATGTTATCAAAATCCGTGGCGTTGAAAAAATGCACGGTTGCACATATTCAATTATTCCCGACCAAATCGAAGCCGGCACTTATATGGTTGCGGCTGCGGCTTGCGGCGGCGATGTTCTTGTTAAGAATGTAATTCCAAAGCACCTTGAATCAATCACGGCAAAGCTTGAAGAAGCGGGCGCAGAAGTTATCGAATATGACGATGCCGTTCGTGTAACGAGATTTAAGGCACTTTCAAAATGCAATGTAAAAACTATGCCTCATCCGGGCTTTCCAACCGATATGCAACCTCAAATGGCAGTGCTTTTGTCAATTGCAAACGGCACAAGTATTTTGTCCGAGAGCGTGTGGGACAATCGTTTTCAGTATGTTCAACAGCTTCTTCGTATGGGTGCTGATATTCAGGTTGACGGCAAGGTGGCTGTTATTGTCGGCGTTCCGAGACTTGACGGCACAACAGTCAGAGCAACCGACCTCCGTGCAGGTGCGGCAATGATTATTGCAGGTTTGGTTGCAGAAGGTGTAACAACCGTTGAGGACACGATTTATGTTGAGCGTGGATACGAGGATGTTGTTGAAAAGTTTTCGGCACTCGGCGCAGACATCAAGCGTGTTGCGGTTAAGGAAGAAAACACTGTTTCTTCCGCAGGTTAAAACGATTTAATCCTCGTCGTTGACGGGGATTTTTTTGAAGTAATGGGGTGCAAAATGGCAAAAGCGTGTCAGCTGTTTTCGGGCAGTAAGGGCAATTCAATATACATATCCTCGGCTTGCGGCAAGTTTCTTGTTGATGTCGGAGTGAGTGCAAAGCGACTTGATGAAAAGCTCCGTTCAATCGGTGTTGAACCTGATGAACTTGACGGAATTTTTGTCACTCACGAGCACACCGACCATATCGGAGGCTTGCGAGTTTTTTCGGCAAAGCATAATTTGCCGGTGTTTGCTCACAAGGATGTGGCAGAAAAAATCAAGGCGAGCGGTTCAATCAAAGATGGCGTGCCGCTTTATAAAATTGATGAAAATATGGAAATCGGCGGAGCGGAAATCGTGCCGTTTGTCAATAGCCACGACAGCGTTGCGTGCGTTGGTTATCGCTTCAATATGAACGGCAGGTCAATCGCCGTGTGCACAGACACGGGCTATGTGACCGATGACGCAAGGGAAAAACTCAAGGGCACGGATATGGTATATCTTGAGTCGAACCACGAGGTAACAATGCTTCAAAACGGCACTTATCCTTATCAGCTCAAGCAGAGAATTTTGTCGGCAAAGGGGCATCTTTCAAATTTTGCGTGTGGCGAATTTGCAAAGGAACTTGTGCAAAACGGCACAACAAGGCTTGTGCTGGCACATTTGAGCAAAGAGAACAACAATCCCGATGTCGCACGCCAAGCAACACTTTGTGCGTTGAGCGAAGCGGGATTTGAGCAAAACAAAGATTTTCGCCTCGGTGTTTCGGCTGAGGAATGTTTTGAAAGGCCGATAGTTTTATGATTAAGGTCACGGTTATTGCGGTAGGCAAGTTAAAGGAAAAGTATCTTCGTGATGCTTGCGAGGAGTATCTCAAAAGGCTCGGCACATATTCAAAGGTGAGCGTTGTCGAGGTCAATGAGGAGCGTTGTTCCGATAATCCGAGCGGCACGGAAATAGAAAATGTCAAGCAAAAAGAGGGTCAGCGTATTATCGCAAAAATACCGAAAGGCTCGTTTGTTGTGCCTATGTGCATTGAGGGCACGCAGTTTTCAAGCGAGGATTTTGCCAAAAAAATCGAGGCAACGGCGGTTGCGGGAAATAGCGATATAACCTTTATCATCGGCGGATCGTTTGGTCTGTCGGATGAGGTCAAGTCGCTTGGCAAATTGAAACTGTCGTTTGGCAAGCTCACGCTTCCGCATCAGCTTATGCGTGTTGTTCTTTTGGAGCAAATCTATCGTGCATTTTCAATACTCAACAACAGCAAATATCATAAATAAAACACTTCAAATCTCTCATTTATGGGAGATTTTTTTATGTTCTATTTCAATGTCGCTGTACCTATGATAGAATGTAGTTGCCAAACAAAATTCAATAATTAAACAGATTGTGTATGTGGGATTTTTATCTTTTGATAAAAATCCATACTCTTTTTCTGCATACACTTTTGTTGTTTGTTGAATTTTGTTTTGCGACAGTTGAGTTATGAGTTTTTTGCGTACGGCTTCAGCTGTACGCTTTTTATTTTTTTAAACAGTATAGCGAATTGCTTTTTATATAATTGGAGGTGAGATTATGTGGAAATGGCTTAGAAGATTTTTCTAATTTTATAAAATAATATAATGGCGGAATTATGGTATGAAAGATTTGAATATAAAAGAAGAACGCATATCAAAATTGTTCTTTGGATATGCTGTTCCTACAATAATAGGGATATGTATTTTGTCGCTTTATACTTTGGTTGACAGTATATTTGTTTCGCGATATTGTGGCGAACTTGCATTAAGTGCTGTTGAAATTTGTTCACCTGTTTTAAGTGTGTTTTCTTGCATTTCGATTGTTATCGGCGTTGGCGCAAATACGCTTATAGGTATAAGTTTGGGTGAAGAAAATAATGAAAAAGCAAGCAAAATTTTTACATTATCCGTTATAATGATTTTAGTATTCGCTTTACTGTTCGGTCTTTTAATGCTATTATTCACCGGGCAGGTTGCAAGCCTTTTTGGCGCGGATGAAACAGTTATGAATTATGTTTGTGACTATTTAAAAATTTGTGGTTGGTTTGCACCTGCTTTTCTTATTAGTGGACTTTTATCACTTGTTATGGAGACTATTGGATTGCCTGTTGTTTCTATGTTTGGCAATATAGTTTCAGCATTAGGTAATATTTTGCTTGATTATATTTTTGTTGTTAAAGAAAATTTTGGAGTTAAAGGAGCAGCTGTTGCAAGTGGTATTTCAGTTACTTTGTCGGCTCTAATTTGTTTGGCTTTTTTCGTTTTTAAAAATAAAAAATTAAAAATTTGTTTGCCGGATTTTGATTTAAATTTGATTTTTAAAATGATTTATAACGGTTCTTCAGAGGGTTTGTCTGCTGTTAGTATGGGTGTCATTTCATATGTATATAATGTTTTTATCATTAAGTTGACAGACACAAATCATCTTGCAAGTTTTAGCGTAGCATTAACTGTTATGAATTTTGTTGGTTCGGTAATTATCGGTGCGTCACAGGGCATTAATCCAATTGTTTCTGTGAATTTCGGAGCAAAAAAATATGAAAGAGTTAATAAAGCTGTTAAGATTTTCATTTTCTATGAAATTGTTATTGCTCTTTTATCAGATGCTTTGATTTGCTTTGTTCATGAGCCAATAATTGGCTTGTTTGCAATTCAAAATGAAGAACTTACTTGGACAATATGCAAGGCTTATTTGCCGGTTTTGGTATTTACTCCAATTTCGGTTGTTATTATTTCATATTTTACATCTGTAAATAATGCAAAAATTAGTGCGATACTTTCATTATTTAGAACATTTATTATAAGACTGGGTGTAATTGTTTTGATGTATTTTACATTGGGTATAAACGGAATTTGGTTTAGTGCTACAGTTTCGGAATTTATTTCGTTGATTGTTTGCCTTGTTGTTTATAAAAAAGAAAATCACAATATTTGTATAATATAAATTTATGCCTCGGTAAAACTATTACCGAGGTGTTTTTTATGAAAAAAATCGGAAAAACATATATTTTTGAATCGCCGCCGCTTATTATCGGATCGGCGGGAGTTGCGGGCAAAAAAGAGGGCGAAGGTCCGCTTAAAAATGATTTTGATATGGTTTTTGAGGACACAACGATGGGACAGGAGAGCTTTGAACTTGCCGAAAGTGCGATGCTCCACGATGCGATAATCAGGGCATCGGCAAGTGCAAATGTGTCGCCCAAGGATGTTGATTTTGTTATGACGGGTGATTTGCTCGATCAGTGCACAGGCTCGTGTTTTGCACTCAAAGATTTGGAAATGCCGTTCATCGGAATGTACGGTGCGTGCTCCACAATGGCGCTCACTTTGTGCAATTCGGCAATGCTTGTGTCGGCAGGTGCAAACATTTGCGTTGCGGGTGCTTCGAGCCATTTTGCATCAAGCGAAAGACAGTTTCGTTATCCGCTTGAATACGGCGGTCAGCGACCTCCGACAGCTCAATGGACGGTTACGGGTGCAGGCTGTGCGGTTGTGCAAAATCAAAACAATGTTGACCCCGAAAAGTTGCAAAATGCCGTTAAAATTTCTGCTGTTCACATCGGAACAATCACAGATTTGGGCATCAAAGACGCAAACAATATGGGTGCTGCGATGGCACCTGCGGCGGCGAGAACCATAGCTGATTTTTTGAACGACACACATACAATCCCTGATGATTACGACTTGATTTTGACGGGCGATTTAGGCTTTACGGGCTCAAAATTGTTGTTTGAACTTTTGCAAAAGAACAGCGGAATTGACATCAAAAGACGGCATAAGGATTGCGGAACGATGATTTTTGATTTGGCAGAGCAGGATGTGAATTCCGGCGGTTCGGGTTGCGGTTGCTCGGCAAGTGTTGTCTGTTCGCATATTATGAAAAATATCAAAAACAGTACGCTTAAAAAAGTGCTGTTTGTCGCAACAGGTGCGTTGATGTCTCCGACCTCATCAAAACAAGGGCAGACAATTCCGGGTATAGCACACGCAGTTTTGCTTGAAAAATGATTTTTTCAATCACTCGATAAATTTTTGTCGTGTGATTGTTTTCTATATAAAATAAATTAATAAAATATATTGTAATTTTATTTTATATAGTGTATAATTTGTGGAGAAAAGAGATTATGTATATTGCACAAATATTTTTTGGAATTTTGTGCAATATGTTTTGGAGGATATTATGGCTGATGAAAAAATTTGGCTTTCTTCGCCAACTATGCACGGTGATGAATTAAAATATATGACCGAAGCTTTTGAAACAAATTGGATGTCAACCATCGGCGAGAATATTGATGAAGTTGAAAAAATGATTTGTGAAAAAGTCGGTTGCAAATATGCGATTGCCTTGTCTGCCGGAACAGCGGCTATGCACCTTGCGGTGAAATTAGCGGGTGTGAAGCACGGTGACAGGGCTTTTTGTTCTGATATGACATTTGATGCAACGGTAAATCCTGTTGTTTATGAGGGCGGTGTTCCTGTGTTTATTGACACAGAATACGACACTTGGAATATGGACCCTGTTGCACTTGAAAAGGCGTTTGAACTTTATCCTGATGTAAAGGTTGTTGTTGTGGTACACCTTTACGGCACTCCCGGCAAGATTGATGAAATCAAGGCAATTTGTAACAAGCACGGTGCGGTTATCGTTGAAGATGCCGCCGAGTCGCTTGGCGCTACATATAAAGGACGGCATACCGGTACATTCGGAGATTACAGTTGCATAAGTTTTAACGGAAACAAAATTATTACAGGTTCAAGCGGAGGAATGTTGTTGACCGACAGCAAAGAGGCTGCCGACAAGGTTCGCAAGTGGTCAACACAGTCAAGAGAAAATGCACCGTGGTATCAGCACGAGGAACTTGGATACAATTATAGAATGTCGAATGTAATTGCAGGTGTTGTTCGTGGCCAGATTCCGTATCTTGAAGAGCATATTGCACAGAAAAAGGCAATTTATATGCGATATAAGGAAGCGTTCAAGGACTTGCCTGTTAAGATGAATCCTTATGATGAGAAAAACAGCGAGCCGAATTTTTGGCTGTCTTGTATGATTATTGACGAGGACGCAATGTGCAAGCAGGTACGCAGCGAGCGAGATTATTGCTATGTCAGCGAGGGCGGCAAAACTTGTCCTCACGAAATTCTTGATGAACTTGCAAAGATTAATGCAGAGGGCAGACCGATTTGGAAGCCAATGCATATGCAACCGATTTACAGAATGGATGGTTTTGTTACAAAAGACGGCAACGGCAGGGCGAGAACAAATGCGTATATTGCAGGCGAAGCGAACGATGTGGGAATGGATATTTTTAGCAGAGGTCTTTGCTTGCCGAGTGATAACAAAATGACTCCCGAACAGCAGGATAGAATTATTGAAGTGATTAAGAAATGTTTTGAGTAAGCGGACGGTGAACTATGATTTATAAGTACATAAAGCGAATTCTTGATATAATTTCGTCATTGCTTGCAATCATTATTTTGTCACCGCTTCTTGCGGTTACAGCTGTCCTTGTAAAAACAAAACTCGGCAGTCCTGTTTTGTTCAAGCAGGAAAGACCGGGCAAGGATGAAAAAATATTCACTTTGATGAAGTTCCGCACTATGACCGATGAGCGTGACGAAAACGGCGAATTGTTGCCTGATGAAGTTCGTTTGACCAAGTTTGGCAAGTTCCTGCGTTCAACAAGCATAGACGAATTGCCGGAGCTGTTCAACATACTAAAAGGCGATATGTCGGTTATCGGACCGAGACCGTTGTTGGTGAAGTATCTTCCCAGATATAACGAGCATCAGCATAGACGGCACGAGGTTAGACCGGGATTGAGCGGTTGGGCTCAAGTAAATGGCAGAAATAGTATTAGTTGGGAAGAAAAATTTGATTTAGATGTTGAATATGTTGATAATTATTCCTTATCTAAAGACATAAATATTCTATTTATGACAGTTATGAGTGTTATTAAACGAGATGGTATTAATTCCGATAATGATGTCACGATGGAGGAATTTATGGGTAGTTTCAATGTTGAAAAAACAACAAAATAATGGAGTGAAGTGATATTTATGAATTATTTGATGTGTAGTGTTGGTAGACGTGGCGAATTACTTAAAAATTTTAGAAAGTCAATGGAAAAAAATTCTAAATTAATTGCAACGGATAACAGCCCCTATGCACCAGCTATTTATTTAGCGAATAAGCAGTATTTGGTTCCGTTAATTAATTCACCTGAATATATAGATACACTGATTGATATTTGTAAAAAAGAAGAGATTAATGCTGTTACTACATTTATTGATCCTGAAATAATGCTTTTAGCCAAGAATCGTGAGAAATTTGAAAAGATAGGAGTAGAGGTTTTGGCTCCTTATGAGGAAACGGCTAAACTATGCTTTGATAAATATGAGATGTTTAAATATCTAAAATCAAAAGGCGTTCCAACTGTTATGACCTGGCCAACTTTTGAAGAGTTTAAGGTTGATTTTGATGATGGTAAGGTAGAATTTCCTGTGTTTGTAAAACCAAGAACAGGCAGTGGTAGTGTTGGCGCTAAAAAGATTTTAGATATAGAGTCTTTAAAATTAGCATTTGAACAAGATGAATCATTAATTGTTCAAGAATTTATGGATTGTCAAGATTTAGATGCGGATGTTTATATTGATATAAAATCGCATAAACCAGTTGCAATTTTTTCAAAGAAAAAGATATCAACCACAATCGGTGGTGCAAATAAAACAATATCTTTCAAAGATGAAAAGTTATTTGATTTTATAAAAAATGCACTAAAACATTTTAAATTTAATGGCCCTATTGATATGGATTTCTTTTGCAAAGATGGAAATTATTATCTTTCAGAAGTTAATCCGAGATTTGGTGGTGCATATCTCCATGCCTATGGTGCAGGAGTAGACTTTATTAAGCTTATAGAAAACAATTTAAAAGGCAATATAAATGAGGAAAACATTGGGGATTATGAAGAAGGTGTCGTAATGATGATGTATGATAGTGTTGTTATTAAGAAAAGTGATGACTTGGCGAAATAATGATAATTTATTAAGGCTCTTGTTTTAATGAATTATATTAATAGAGTATTTGTTTTCCGGTGAAGTAGTTTCAATTTTCACAAAGAAAAAGTTAAAAATGAGGGCAGGCGAAACAGATAAAGCCGTATCATTTAAAGATGAAAAGCTCTTTGAATTAATCAAAGATTTGTGGATAGAGCCGGATACAGAGGTCAGATTGACATTGATATTTTTGATATCAACGGCGAATATTACATTTCAGAAGTCAATCCTCGTTTTGGCGGAGGTTATCCTTATGCTTATGAAAGCGGCAGTGATCACATGAGCCTTATTGTTAATAATCTTAATGGCAAAGTAAACGAATGTGTTATTGGCATGTATAAAGAAAATACATATATGATGAAATATAACGAATTATCAGTTATAGAATTATAGGAGTTTTTTGATGAAAAAGATTTGTTTTGTGACTACAATATCTGCAACACTTAGTTCGTTTGTTGTAGAAACAGCAAAATGCATTCATAATAATACTGATTGGGATATAACCTTTATCTGCAATTATGATGAAAAGTTTGAAAAAACACTCCCGGAATATATACATTATATACCAGTTCCAATGGAAAGAGGAATCAGTATTGCAGGCGTTAAGGCGATGCTTGAAATGAAAAAGATTTTTCAAAGAGAAAAGTTTGATTTAATTCAGTATTCAACTCCAAACGCTTCCCTTTATGCTTCAATGGCCGGTAAGTTAGCTCATGTTCCGGTAAGACTATATTGTCAATGGGGATTGGTGTTTGTTGGGTTTCAAGGCTTGAAGCGTAAAATTTTTCAAATGGAAGAAAAGTATGTTTGCCATCTTTCAACTCATATTGAGCCGGATAGCAATAGCAATTTAAGATTTGCGCACGAGATTGGATTGTATCCTAAAAGCAAAGGTTCTGTTATTTGGAATGGTAGTGCTTGTGGTGTAAATTTAACTAAGTTTGATATTTCCAATAAAGAGGAATACAGAAAAGATATTAGAGAACAGCTTGATATTCCAGAAGACGCCTTTGTTTATGGATTTGTTGGTAGAATCACAAGAGATAAGGGCATTAACGAGCTGTTAGAGGCATACAAAAAGCTGAATGATGATAGCTATTTGATTATGGTTGGTCGAAGTGAGGTTGATGAAACAATTAATCAAGAACTTTATACTTGGGCATCAAAAAATGAAAAAATTAAATTTACGGGCTACACAACAGTTGTCGAGCAATATTTATCTGCTATGGATTGCTACATTCTTCCAAGCTATCGTGAAGGCTTTGGAATGGGCGTTGTTGAAGCAGAGGCAATGGGTGTTCCTGTAATTGTAACTGATATTCCGGGTCCAATAGATGCAATGATAGATAATGAAACCGGAATTGTTGTTCAAAAAGCAGATGTTGAAAGTCTATATAATGCGATGATAAGTATTCGTGAAGATAAAGTGCGTTATTTTGTTATGGCAGAAAAGGCTCACGATTTCGCAGTAAATAATTTTGAGCAAAAACAATTGTTCAGCTATATTTTAGAGGATAGGAAAAAATTATTAGGAGAATAATAATGTCAAATTCTCAACCATTAGTTTCTGTAATTATGGGTATATATAACTGTGCCGATACATTGGCAGAAAGTCTTGATTCATTATTAGTACAAACATATCAGAATTTTGAAATTATAATGTGTAATGATGGCTCGACGGATAACACTTTTGAAATTGCAAAGCAGTATAATGATAAGTATCCGGATAGAATTGTTTTGATTGAAAATGCGAAGAATATGGGGCTTAATTATACTTTGAATCATTGTCTTGAATATTGTAAGGGCAAATATATTGCACGAATGGACGGGGATGATATATCTCTTCCGTTAAGATTTGAAAAAGAGGTGTCTTTTTTGGACGAGCATCCGGAATATGCAATAGTTAGCACACCAATGATACATTTTGACGAAAATGGCGATTTTAAATCTTGTCAGGGCAACGGAGAACCAAAAGTTTCAACTCTTGCAAAAGGAACTCCGTTTTGCCATGCTCCTTGTATGGTTAGAAAAGAAGCATACGATGCGGTATCAGGTTATGATGTAGACAGTAAAAAAATGCGTGTTGAAGATTGGGATTTATGGATAAGGATGTATTCTAAAGGATACATAGGCTATAACCTTCAAGAACCGATGTATAAAATGCGAGATGATAAAAATGCTTTTTCTCGTAGAAAATTTAAATTTAGAATAAATGAAGCCAGGATGACAATTCAAGCGGTAAAATTGCTGAAATTATCACCGGTAAATTATATTTATGTATTAAGACCTATATTGGTAGGAATGTTACCTAAATATATTTATAAGATTTTACATTTGCTAAAAAAGTAATGGAGTATTTATGTGGAAATTAGTTCCGATATTTTTAATATGTATAGCTGTTGCTTTCTTTTCTGACAGATTTTCAAGAAAAAATGAAAGATTAACAGGTTATATTTACAAAGAAAAGTTTATATGGATTTTGCTTATTGTTGTGACAGCCGTTTTTGCAGGCTTGCGAACAAGGTATAATGATACCGGTACATATTTAGAATCTTATGAGTATTTAGTAAATTCAAAATTTGATTTTTCAGATGTTGAATGGACGTTTGGCGGAAATTTTGGATTTGTCATTGTTAATATCCTGTTGAAATCATTAGGCTTTACTAATAATGGCTTCTTAATGGTTTTCGCTATTGTTACATATAGCATTTATATTTGGTTTATACATAAGTATTCAACAGATTTTTTAATGTCGATATTCTTATTTATGTGTCTTGTTTTCACATTTCCGCTTGCAGCGATAAAACAGTGTGTTGCGGTTGCGTTTTGTTTGCTTGCAGTTGACAAGGCAATAAATAAAAAGTGGTTTTGGTTTGTTTTTTGGATATTAATAGCCGAAACTTTCCATGCGTACTCAATTATATATTTAATTGTTCCACTGATGTTTTTTCTCCCATGGCAGGACAAAAGAACGGTTATGTGGATTGTTATATTTTTCTTTGCCGGAATTTTGCTTCGTCCGATGTTGGGTACACTTTTGGAGGCTACCGAGTCGCTTGGTAAAGATTATTCGGTCGAAGAATTTAGCGGTGAGGGAGTTAATCCTTTTAGACTTTTAGTTACATTAGTTCCGTTAGTTATATCGTTTGTACTGCGAAAACAAATAAATGATCCGTATTATGAATATGACAGACAAGATAATATTTGTTTGAATTTGTCGTTTCTTAATGGTGAAATAATGTTTATCGCCTTATTTGGCACGGCAAACTATTTTGCTCGTCTTGCAAACTATTTTTACATTTTTCCTGTTATCGCTTTGCCAAGATTGTTCAATATGGTTAAGCCAAAATGGAGAATTCCGATGAAGGTTGCGGCAATAGGATGCTATTTGTTCTTTATGTGGTATAGTAATACTCATTCGGGCTTTAATCCTTTTGATAAGGATTTTGACAGAATAGCATTAAATGAGTTTAAATGGATTAGTTGATTAAAAAGTTTTTTAAAAGTGGAGAATGTTATGAACATGAACTTTGTTTTTAAAATAAATAAGATTTTATCAAAATATACTTATCGTGTTTTATATCCGATATTGTATAAAGTGTTTAAAAACAAGAAAATTAATTTGCCAACTTTAAATGATTCTCAAGAATTTTTAACTAATGTTAGAATTCATAAACTCTCAAATTTAAATGTCGTTAATTCTATTGAATCTTCTAATTATAACCTAACTATTATTGTACCCGTTTATAATGTTGAGAAATATATTGGTGAATGTATTGAATCTTTATTAAATCAGAAAACAAAATATAAATATAAAATTAAAATAATAAACGACGGTTCGACAGATTCTTCAAAACAAATAATTCAAAGTTTTATGAATGACCCTAAAATACAGTTTTTAGAAAAACAAAACGGAGGATTGTCTTCAGCAAGAAATTTTGGAATTAAAAATATAGAAAGTGATTATGTTTTATTTGTTGATTCGGATGATGTTATTAAAGATAATACGGTTGAGCTATTGTTAGATAAAGCATATTCTGAAGAATTAAGTATAGTTGAAGGTAATTATTACTATTTCGAAGGAAATAAGATAATTTCAAAAATGCAAAGAGCAGGAGAAAAACTATATGGCTTTGCTTGTAATAAGGTTGTAAAAAGTTCATTATTAAGGAATTTTCAATTTGAAGAAGGATATGTATTTGAGGATACTTGTATGGAATTCTTCGTGCATGAATTGGCAGGGGGAAAAGTTGGGGTAGTTGATGAATATACATATGGTTACAGACGTAATCGAAAAGGTCTTTCGTTTTCAGCTTCCAATAATTACGCTTCTTTAGATTCAATTTTAATAGTTCCCCAAATATTAGATAGAATGAATTATTTGAATGTTCCGATTGACGAACGAGTTTTGGAAACAATGCTATTTCAAGTTGTGAATAGTTATAATAGATATTATTATATGAACAAGAATATTCAAAAGAAAATATTTGTATATATTTGCAATATTTTTGATGAGTATTTTTCAGAATGCAAATATATGTCTTCTAAATATATTAATTTGTATAATTCTATAATAGAAAAGAGTTTTAATCTTTATTATTTAGCTGTAAAGTCAGGCAAATATTAAATTTAAGGGTTTAGATATTTTATTTTGTTGGGAGAAATATGAAGAAAGTATTATTCTTAATACATGATTTAGGTTGTGGTGGAGCGGAAAAAGTTTTAACAAACTTAGCTAATAACCTTGATAAAACTAAATATGAAGTTACTATTCAAACGCTTTTCGATGTTGGTATAAATAAAAAATACATTTCAAAAAAAGTAAACTACATAGGCGGTTGGAAGAAGATGTTTCCGGGAAATGTTACACTTATGAAGCTTTTTTCTCCTAAATTTTTGTGTAAGTTGATTATAAAGGAAGATTACGATATTGTTGTTTCTTTTCTTGAAGGACCGTGTTCGAGAATTGTGTCGTCATACAATGGTAAAAAAGTTGCATGGATTCATATTGAACATGCAAGTGAAAAGACGATTTCTAGCTCTTTTAGAAGTTTTAAAGAAATGAACAATTGTTATAATTCTTTTAATAAGATTATTTGTGTAGCAGAAACAGTTAAATCTAATTTTTTAAGACTGTCAGATGTTAAATGCCCTTGTGAAGTTTTATATAATGTAAATCAAACAGATTATATTATAGAAAAATCATTAGAAAAACAAGATTCTGTTTTACATAATGATGATTGTGTAAATATTGTGTCTGTTGGTCGTTTAATAATTAACCATAAGGGTTATGAACGACTGATAGCAATTCATAAAAGATTGCTTGAACAAGGCGTTAATAACAAATTGTATATTCTTGGTGAGGGTCCTGACCACAAAAAACTTCAGGCTTTAATAGATGTTTTGGGTGTTAAAGAAACATGTGTATTATTAGGATTTGATGATAATCCGTATAAGTTTGTTGCTAATGCAGATTTATTTGTTTGTTCTTCATATAAAGAAGGTTTTAGCACTGCTGTTACAGAAGCTCTGGTTTTAGGCATTCCGGTTGTTTCCACGGAAGTTAGTGGGGCAAAGGAATTGTTGGGATACAACAATGAATATGGAATTGTAACAGACAATAATGAGAATGCTCTTTACGAAGGAATGTACAAAATGCTTACGAAAGATGGTTTGCTAATTCACTATAAAAAACAAGCTGAAATTAGAGGCAAAAAGTTTAGTGCTGATAAAACCACAAAAGCTGTTGAAAAAATGTTGGAAAGTTTATAATAATGGTGGTTTGAATTATGGCAGAATTGATTTCTATTATTGTTCCAGTATATAATGTTGAGCAATATGTGGATAGATGTATTAAAAGTGTAGTTGCTCAAACATATTCAAATTTACAGATAATACTGGTTGATGATGGCGCAACTGATAAAAGTGGTGAAATTTGTGATTTATGGGAAAAAAAAGACCCAAGAATTGAAGTAATACATAAATTAAATGGGGGATTAACAAGTTCAAGAAAAGCAGGATTTGATATAGCTAAAGGAGAGTATATTTCTTTTGTTGATAGCGATGATTTTTTAGAAAAAACATATGTTGAAGAGTTATATAATAATTTAGTTCAGAATAATAGCGATATGTCTATTTGTGGATATTTTTTAGATGATATAAATAGTAAAGTTGTTAATATTAAAGTGAGTAAATTGGTATATAAAAAAGAAAGCTTTGTGGAAGAATTGATTTTGCCAGAAGTTTGTGCTTTAAAAAGAGATGAAACGACACTGCCAAGTTTTATTTGGATGAGAATGTATAAAAAGAATATTATTGATGATAAGTGCTTTGTTTCTGAAAGAGAATTTTGTACCGAGGATTTGTTTTTTAATTTGGAATCGTATAAAAAATGTAAAAAAGTATCAATTATATTTAAACCTTTATATCATTATTGTGTGAATCCCAATTCACTAACTCATATTTATAGAAAAGATAAATGTCAAATGGAAATCCAACGATTAAATAGGATTATTGAAGAATTAAAAGATTATAATGTTGTTGATGAAAAAAGAATAAATTTGATTTTATTAAAAATAATCGGAGGATGTATTGATAATTCTTATAGATTATATGAATACAAAAAATTTATAAAAGATTTAAAGCCATTAATTAATAATGAACAGATAAGAAATGTGTCTTTTAAGTCGGCTTTTTTTGAACTCTCTGTTTGCGAAAAAGTGTATTGTTTATGTTATAAATTTAGAGCGTTATATTTTGCTTATTTATTTAAAAAAATTATTGAAGGTTTCAGAAACTATGGTTGAGTTTTTAAAGTCGGTAGTAAATGATAATGTTACCAATATAAAGTGTATAATTTATGGGATATTAAATAATAAAGTTTTAAATTCAAAAATTACAAAAAATGACAAGAAGATTTTTGTGTATTTGAGCGGGTTTTATCAAAATCTTGGAGATATGGCAATTACATATTCACAAGAACAGTTTTTAAAAAAGAACTTTCCGAAATATAAGATTATTATGGTTCCAAGTGTAGATACCTATACAACAATTAGATGGGCAAAGAGTATTGTAAATAATGACGATATTATTACGATTGTTGGTGGCGGAAGTATGGATAGCAATTATGCTTCGTTGGAAAACTGTCGCAGATTTGTTATTCGCTGTTTTAAGAAGAATAAGATTGTGTTATTCCCTCAAACAATGCATTTTAATAATGACTTATATGGTAGATATCGTTTAAAAAAAACAATTAAAACATATTCAAAACATAACAATCTTCATATTTTTGCTAGAGAATACAATTCATATGAAAATATGAAAAAAATGTTTAAAAATGCAAAGACCGTTGAAGTGATTCCGGATATGGTTCTATATTTGGATTATAAAGAAGCATTTAAACAAAACCGAAAAGGTTTACTATGCGTTTTTAGAAATGATATTGAAAAAAATTGTAATTTTAATACTGACGCAATCCTTAAAACTTTAAAAGAAAAATTTGATTTCATTGAATATACAGACACTATTGATGTGAAAAAAGAGGAATGTGAATATAAAGTATATGAAAAAACGATTTTGTCTTTTTTAAATAGAATTGCTTCAAAAAAATTGGTTGTAACAGATAGGTTGCATTGCATGATCTTTTGTGCAATTACAGAAACACCTTGCATTGCATTTGATAATTCAAATAAAAAAATATCAGGGGTGTATAAGGCGTGGCTCAGTAACTTGCATTATATTTCGGTAGTTAGTAATTATCAAGATGACACTTTTAAGAAGTTAATTGATAGTATTCAAAATTCAAATGAAAGACATTCAAATTTTGAATATTTATCAAAATTTGATTTGATAAAAAGTGTGCTAAAAGATTAAATATTTAATGTATTTTATTCTGATAAATATGCTAATAAAGTTGCATATAAAGGTAATTGATTAATGAATAATAAAAGTAGAACGACAAATTCAATAATTAATTCAATAATTGGTGTTGTTTCACAAGGAAGTTCTATAATATTGAATTTTGTTACGCGCCTTGTTTTTGTAAAATGTCTAAATGAAGAATATTTAGGGGTAAACGGACTTTTTTCAAATATATTAACCGTTCTTTCCTTGGCAGAACTGGGCGTAGGAACAGCTATAATATATAGTTTGTATAAACCGGTTGCAGATAAAGACGAATTGAAGATATCTGCATTGTTAAATTATTATAGAAAAGCATATCAAATAATAGGGATAATTATAACTGTGTTAGGATTACTTTTAACACCGTTTTTAAATGTTATAATTAAAGATCAACCTGATATTCCAAATTTGGAATTTATATATGTTTTATTTTTGGTAAATACAGCTTCTTCATATTTTTTTGCATATAGAAGGGCAATATTTTCAGCTGACCAAAGAGAAAGCGTTTTGTTAAAATGTCGTTTGGCATTTTCTATTATTAGGGCGATTCTTCAATGTGTAATACTTTTAACTACAAAGAATTTTATTTTGTTTTTAATAATACAAATTTTGTGTACAATAGGTGAGAATGCACTTGTTTATTATTATTCCGATAGATATTATCCATTTATTAAATTGAATAAGAAAATAAAACTTGATAAGCGAGATTTGTTGAAAATAAAAAACGATATTAAATCTTTGATGATTTATAAGGTTGGAAGCACAGTATTAGATGGAACAGATAACATTATTTTATCAGCATTTGTCGGAGTGGTATGGGTTGGAAAACTTTCAAATTATACCCTAATATCAGGCGCTGTGAGTATGCTGGCAACTCAAATTATAACTTCAATTGCAGGTAGTATTGGTAACTTTATAGCTACTGAAAAAAAGACACGATATGAAGAACTTTTATTAAAAATATTATATTTATCTTTTATTATTTATGGTTTTTTATTTGTATGTTTGAATTGTTTATCAACGCCCTTTGTTGAATTGGTGTTTGGTAATAATTATAAATTGGACACGAATATAGTGTTTGTATTATCGCTTAATTTCTATATTTTCGGAATGATGAACTCAATATGGACATTTAGAACGACAATGGGTTTGTTTAAATACGGAAAATATAGACCACTTGTTTCGGCTGTGATAAATGTGGTTGTTTCAATTCTTCTTGCAAAAAAGATAGGAATGATAGGTGTATTAATAGGAACGACTATCACAAGAGTAATAACAAATGTTTGGTATGACCCGTATATTGTATATAAATATGGATTGAAACTTAGTTCAAAAAAGTATTATTTTAGATGGATGGAATATTTGTTGTTGTCTATCATTTCGATATTTATATGTGAATTTTTATTTAAATATATAATGTTTACCGGAATTTTAAGTTTTGTTTTAAAGTGTTTTGTATGTGTATTTTCTTTTGTGATTTCTACATTTATTTTTACATCAAAGCAAAAAGAATTTAAGTCTTTAGAAAACATTTTTAAAAATAAAATTCAAGTGTTAAATGATCGTATACATAAATGAATTAAAATTTCAATTATTAGTTAAACTTTTCTTTATAGATGAATTTAACTATTTTAAGAATAGATAATTAAAAAAATAACAGTGTTATGTTATTAAGTAGGCTTAACGGTGCTACTGATGATTTAGGATAAGTAAAAAGGATGAATATGAAAGAAAGAAATTCAAATATTGAGGCGTTGAGAGTTCTTGCGATGGTGTTTATCGTGATTTCTCATTATTCAGTTCACGGTTCTATAAAAAGTATGGACTTGGAATTTGGATTCAATAAGTTTTTGATAGATTCAACGAATTATGGCTTGATTGGAGTTGCAATATTTGTAATGATAACGGGTTATTATCTAATTGAGTCTGAGTTTAAGTTCAAAAGGGTTGTGAATATTGTTTTGCAAACTCTGTTTTATACAATGGGTTTATTTGTGATTTTTTGTATTTTTGATAATGATAATGTTTCTGTTATAAACTTATTTAAAAATATGTTTCCTGTTATCGGACAGAGGTATTGGTTTGTGACAAATTATGTTATTCTGTGCTTTTTGTCACCATTTATTAATAAAATGTTGAATATCATAAACAGAAAACAATTTATTTTATTGCTTATAGTGATTACTTTTTATTTTATAATCGCACCAAGTTTTTTTGATCTTGATTCAATAGAAATCACGGGTAAATTAGGCGCTATTGTTGTATTTTATATTTTTGGTGCATATTTGAGAAAATATCCTGATAACATATTTGCAAACAAAAGCTGGGCTTTGATTATTTCTGTGGCGACATTTATTTTGTTAGAATTATCGGCAATAGCTATTGATGTTGTCGGAGAACGATTTAGTGCATTTTATGGTAAAGCAAGCAAGTTTTATACTATTAATTCAATTTTGGTTTTGTTGCTTGCTTTGGGATTGCTTTCTTTCTGTATTAATAAAACACCAAAATATTCAAGGTTAGTCAACACTTTGGGTGGATGCACTTTTGGCGTGTATTTGATTCATGATAATAATTATATGAGAGAGTATCTTTGGGGAAATATATTTGATAATTCAAAATATGCCGAGTCTAATTATTTGATTGTTCATTTCATTTTAAGTGTGGTTATTGTTTATGTTGCTTGCACAGTTATTGAATATATCAGAAAATATGTGCTTGAAAAGTATGTGTTCAAAAACATAATAAACAGAATTAACAGCTGCGCTGACTCAATATACAGCAGGCTCTTATCAATTATTGAAAAATGTTAAAAAACAACTGATTCCGTTTTGCGGGGTCAGTTTTTCTTTTTTTATAATATGAAAAATATTGAATATAAGAAAATTTAAAATAAAAAGCGATAATCTTTAATTTTACAATAATTTAATAAGCGAGTAAAGTAAATGCAGAAAATAGAGAATATTTATGGACAAGTGCTATTTATTTTGGCAAAAATATTTACAAAACTAAAAATGTGTGGTATACTTCAATTGTTCTTATAACATACCAAGAACAATTGGGTTACTACAAAAAGGTAGAAAACCGAAAAGCTCTGACGGCTCCTTTTTGGAGCCGTTATCTTTTTCTATCAAAAAGGAGAAACATTATGAAGTACGGTATCGGATTGGATTGTGGCATTGCATCTGTTGGATATTGTGTAACAGAGCTGGATTCAAATGATGAGCCTAAAAGAATTGTTCGTCTTGGTTCGAGAATTTTTGACAAAGCCGAAAATCCAAAAGACGGCAGTTCTCTTGCAAAGCCGAGGAGAGAGGCGAGGGGACTTCGCCGAAGAATAAGACGGCATCAGCACAGGCTTCAACGCATTAGGTATATGCTTGTAAGTGATGGAATTGTGACTCAAGAAGAGCTTGACACAATGTTCCAAGGTCAACTGCCCGATATATATGAAATAAGAACAAGGGCTCTTGATGAACCGATAAGTAATGTTGAGTTTGCAAGAGTGCTTATTAATCTTGCACAAAGAAGAGGTTTTAAGTCAAACAGAAAAGTTGACGAAAACACAAAGGATAAAGAAACAGGCAAACTCCTCGGTGCCATTGAAAAGAATAGGGAAAACATTGCCAAAAACGGCTACCGTACAGTCGGCGAAATGCTGTATAAGGATGAAAGATATTCAAAGTACAAGCGTAACAAGGGAGAGGACTATCTCAACACGGTATCTCGTGATATGATTGCCGATGAAATAAAGATGATTTTTTCTGCTCAACGCAGTTTTCGAATGCCTTTTGCAACGGAGGAAATTGAAGCAAAATACACGGATATAGTTATGTCACAAAGACCGTTTGATTTAGGTCCCGGCGAGGGTAATGAAAAATCTCCGAGTCCGTATGCAGGCAACCAAATTGAAAAAATGGTTGGCAGATGTACTTTCTTCCCTGAAGAATATCGTGCGGTAAAAGCAAGTTATTCTTTTCAACTTTTTTCGCTTTTGCAGGGGATAAACAATATCACTTTGGTTGATGACGGAGGCAACGCATTTTCTCTTTCGCAGCAGGAGCGTGATGAATTAAAGGAATATTGCTTTAAAACAAAGTCGGTTACTTACGCTTCAATAAGGAAGAAACTGAAAATTTCACCTGATTTCAAATTTAAGAATATTACTTATACCGAAAAAGGTGTTGAGGAGTCGGAGAAAAAGACAAAATTTCAACATCTGAATATTTATCATCAAATGAAAAGCACATTGGGCGATGCTATGAATTCGCTCTCACATGATGAACTTGATGAAATCGGCAGAATATTTACATTCTATAAAAACGATACAAAAATCATTGAGGCTCTCGAAAAAACAGATATAGACAAGGGCCTTTATTCTGCACTTTTGAATCTTCCGTCATTTAGCAAAACAGGACACATCAGTGTTAAGGCGTGCAAATTGCTTATTCCGTTTTTGGAAGAAGGCAAGGTGTATAACGAGGCTTGCGAATGTGCAGGTTTGGATTTCAAGGCACACGGCAATGCCGAAAAGCAAATGTTGCTTCCGCCAAAATCGGATGAACTTGACGACATCGTTAATCCTGTTGTAAGGCGTGCGGTGTCACAAACCGTTAAGGTTGTAAATGTAATAATCAGAGAAATGGGAGCTTCGCCTACTTATCTTAATATAGAACTTGCACGAGAACTTTCAAAGAGCAAGAAAGAGCGAGATGAGATTGAGAAAAACTATCTGCTTAACAGAACTAAAAATGAAAAGATAAAGAAAGAGATTGTTGATAATTTTGGTTTTGAGCCAAAAGGTCAGGACATTGTTAAGCTAAAACTCTATCATGAGCAAGACGGAATTTGCCCTTATTCATTAGAGCCTATTAAATATGACAGATTGTTTGAGGTTGGATATGTGGATATTGACCATATAATTCCATACAGTGCTTGCTTTGACGACAACTACAATAATAAAGTTTTGACATTTTCTTCTGAAAACAGACAAAAGAGAAATCGTGTTCCGCTTGAATATTTGCCTGAAAATAAAAAATCGGATTATCGTGTTTGGGTAAACAGCAATATCCGAAATTACAGAAAAAAGCAGAATTTGCTTAAGGAGCATTTTACAGAAAAGGACAAAGAGGACTTTAAGCAAAGAAACCTTAATGACACAAAATATTTGAGCAGAGTTCTTTATAATTACATAAATGACAATTTGATTTTTGAGGATTTCGCAAACGGCAAAAAACGACATGTTATTTCTGTTAACGGTGCCGCAACGGCTCTTATGCGTAAATGTTGGGGCATTGACAAAATCAGAGAAAACGGTGATTTGCACCATGCTGTGGACGCTGCGGTTATTTCTTGCGTAACTCAAGGAATGGTGAACAAAATATCAAAGTATTCGTTTGACAGAGAAACAATGTTTGATGTTGATTATCGCACAGGAGAGGTCAAGGAGCGTTTTCCGCTTCCGTATCCGAACTTCAGGAAAGAACTCGAAGCAAGAAGCGAAATTGAAGATGAAAAGCGACTTAAAAGCGTGTTGTTGTCATTTCCAAATTACAGCTATGACGATGCCGAAAGTGCAAAACCTGCTTTTGTTTCTCGTATGCCTCGCCGAAAGGTTACGGGTCCGGCTCATAAGGACACAATTCGTTCGGGTAAGGTTGACGGATATAAAATTTCAAAGGTTGAGTTGACATCACTTAAACTCAAAGACGGTGCCATCGAGAATTATTATAATCCCGAAAGTGATACTTTGCTTTACAATGCACTTTTGCAAAGGCTTATTGAGTTTGACGGAGATGCAAAACAAGCATTTGCAGAGGAATTCCATAAGCCAAAAGCAGACGGAACACCGGGTCCGATTGTGAAGAAAGTAAAAATCATTGAGCGTACATCGTCAAGCGTTAAGGCAAGAAATGAAAACAAACTCGGAATTGCAGATAATGGTTCTATGGTTCGTATAGATGTATTCTATGTCGAAAATGACGGCTATTATTTCGTTCCGATTTATGTTGCCGATACTATAAACCCGATGCCTAATTTGGCTTGCGTTCCCGGTGGAAAGCCGTGGAAAGAAATGGATGATAAAGACTTTGTGTTCTCATTATATCAAAATGATTTAATTCGTATAACGGCTAAAAAAGATATGAAATTCAGCGTGGTTAATAAAAACAGTACTTTACCTGCAAATAAATATGGAAATGAGTTGCTGTTGTATTATGGTGGAGCGGATATATCTACTGCAAGTATAAATGGAATAACTCACGATAATTCATATAAGTTTAAAAGTTGTGGTATTAAATCATTGGTTAATATCGAAAAGTTTACTGTTGACCCGCTTGGAAATGTTAACAAGGTGAACAAAGAAAAGCGAATGTATTTTAATTAATTATGGCTTACAGAAATATTTTTATTGCCAACGAAGCGAAATTGAAATTGAAAAATAATCAGTTGATAGTTTTCAATGGCGAGGAACTTTCGTTCCCTATTGAGGATATTCGTTCTATCGTGGTTGACAATCCGTATACTTCGCTTACGGGTAAGTTGATTGCAAAACTTGCTGATGACGGAGTTTGTCTGATTATATGCAACGACAAGCACATTCCGTCTTGCGAGCTTTTGCCGATTGGTTCATATTGTCGAATGAATAAGCGAATTAATCTTCAATTTTCTCAATCGAAGCCACGGCTGAAAAAAATTTGGCAAAAAATTGTGCAGGCGAAAATCAACAATCAAGCAAAATGTCTTGAACTTAATGAAATTGACGAGGCGCAAACTCTTTATTCGATTTCAAAAAATGTTGCATCGGGAGATACAACAAACAGAGAGGGCTATGCCGCAAGGTTATATTTCAAATCGCTTTTTGGTGATGATTTTAAACGAGATGATGAAAACAGTATAAACGCCGCGCTTAATTACGGATATGCGATTTTGCGTTCGTTTATTGCCAAAACAATTGTTGCTTATGGGCTTGAGCCGTCACTCGGCATACATCACAAAAGCCAGCTTAATCAATTTAATTTGGCAGATGACGTTGTTGAGCCGTATCGACCGATTATTGACAATTTTGTTTATCAAAATTATGTTGAGTGGGGCGAGGAGTTTTTCACTCCGCAAAAGGCAGAACTTCAACTTTTGCTAAACTGTGCGACCGAAATTGACGGCAACCGTCACAGCGTGGCAAATGCAATAGAACTTACAGTTCAAAGTATAATTTTTTCGTTTGAAAATGAAGAAATTGCGTTGAAATTACCGAATTTGATTGATATATCATATTTTAATTATGACTAAGTTTATGAGGATGATTGTATTCTTTGACCTGCCGGTTACAGAAAAAGCCGCACAAAAGGCGGCAACTAAATTCAGAAATTTTCTTATCAATGATGGCTATTTGATGGTTCAGTATTCAGTTTATTCAAGAGTTTGCAATGGATATGATGCGGTTAAAACACATGAAAAACGACTGAAACAGCATTTGCCGCCAAACGGCTCGGTGCGATTGCTTACGATTACCGAAAAGCAGTACGAATCCATGCAGATTTTGCTCGGCGAATATATTCAATCGGACATTCCCGTTGCATATGAGCAGTTAACTTTGTTGTAAAAAAGAGAAAAAGCACAGCAGAACATCAATTCTGTTGTGCTTTTTTATCTCAAATTTTTCTTGAAACGCCCTAATTTACTGCGCCTTTTGTTCCCATATTATAACATACCAAGAAAAATTAGGGAACTACAATTATACGAGGCACATACGGCAAAGGTAAAGGATTATAACATACCAAGAAAAATTAGGGAACTACAATGCATCGTCGGCTGCGGCTTAGGCTTAATTATTATAACATACCAAGAAAAATTAGGGAACTACAATGTCAAGAACATCGGTTCAAAGGCAAAATAATTATAACATACCAAGAAAAATTAGGGAACTACAATGAAAAAAGGATATACTTTTACAGAACTTCAATTATAACATACCAAGAAAAATTAGGGAACTACAATTCTGTCGGATTTTTAATAATAACTTATCTTATTATAACATACCAAGAAAAATTAGGGAACTACAATCTTTTTGGTCTACTTTTAGATATAAAAAGATTATAACATACCAAGAAAAATTAAGAAACTATAATTTTTCTAAATTAATATAAATTTAGTCAGGCTTTGGTTTTTGTTGAGAATTTGCCGAGGAGTTTTGCGCTCAGCAGAAGGATAATCGGGAAGATTGTGGCTACGAGGATGCCGACTTTTAGGTTATCCTTTGCCATTGACGACACGAAGCCGACAAGGCTTGGACCGGCACTGCATCCGAGGTCGCCGCCGAGTGCAAGCAGTGCAAACATTGCCGTTCCGCCTTTGGTGAGCATTGCCGACGAAATCGAGAATGTTCCCGGCCACATAATTCCCACGCAGAAGCCGCAAATCGAGCAGCCTATCAGCGACAGAGCCGGTATCGGTGAAAGCGATACAACCAAATACGCTCCGATACACACAATGCAAGAAATCGGAATTAATTTCTTTTGCGAAATTCTATCCCCAAACTTGCCGTAAAGTGCTCGTGATGTGCCCATCAGCAGTGCGAACGAAAGCGGTCCTGCAAGGTCGCCGACCGTTTTGGAAATTCCCAAGCCCTCTTTCGCAAAAGTTGATACCCATTGAGAAATTGCCTGCTCGCTTGCACCTGAACAAACCATCATTATGAACAGAATTATAAATACCTTTGATGTGAACAGTTCTTTTATGCTCATACCTTTTTCGCCCGAATCAATCAGGTTTGCTATTGGTACTTTTGCAAAAACAATACCGTTGATTATTGGTAATATTGCCCAAATAATGGCGACAATTCGCCAATTTTCGATGCCGAAAATATTGAAAAACACGGTGCTTAACAGCACGACTGCCATGTGTCCCCAGCAGTAGAATGAGTGCAAAAGGCTCATTGCTTTTTCCTTGTTATCGGTTGGGCACGCTTCAACTATCGGGCTGACCAAAACCTCCAAAATTCCGCCTCCGACTGCGTAAATCATAACCGAAATCAGCAGTCCGACAAACGGACTTGGTAATACAAACGGCAATACGGCAAGGCTTGCCAGACCGAGTGCCGACAGGAAATGTGCCAAAACCATTGATGTGCGGTAGCCGACCTTGTCGATTGCCTTTGCCGAGAGTAAGTCAACCAAAAGCTGAATTGTGAAATTGAAAGAAATCAGCAATGTAATTTGCGACAGCGGAATGTCGAATTCTTTTTGAAAAGTAACAAACAGCAACGGTGCAAAATTGTTGACTATTGCCTGAACTATGTATGCTAAAAAACAAGCGTTGACGGTTGATTTGAAATTCTGTTTCATATTTTTACCTTTTTTAAAAAAATAATGCGTGAATTTGTCATACACACATCAATTCTATTATATCATAAAAAAGGAATTTTACAATACTTTTATTAGTTCGCAATACAGGGTATAATGATTATAGGGAGGAAAGATATTTCTCTCACTATTGTTCGAATGGAGGCATAAGTATGATTAACATTACAGCAAGAGGCTTCGATTTGAAGCAGGGCGCAAAAGACGGCATTGAAAAGGAACTCAAGAGAATTGAAAGAATGCTGCCGGATAACGCAACATTTGATGTTACGCTCAGCAAGGAGCGTGGAGAATACGAATGTGATATTACGGTGAAAAATGTCGGCTCATTCATCAGAGGTGAAGCAAGAGCAGACCGCATTGAGCCGGTTGTTGATATGGCGGTTGATGATTTGAAGCGTAAGCTTCGCAAACTCAAGACCTTCTTTGTTGACAAAAAACGCAAAGGCGGAATTGATGAAATCGCAACTGCATTTGATCATTTGGATGAAGATGTTACAATGGACGATTTCGACCAAGTTTATTACGATTCGGTCGATGTCAACAGAGTTAAGCACATCACACCAAACACAATGACGGACGATGAAGCAATCGTTCAGATGGAAATGCTCGGACACACATTCTTTGTGTATATCGGCATTGACGGCGAAACAAAGATAGTTTACAAGCGTAAAAACGGTTACGGCGTTCTCGTTTGTGACTGATTCATAATGATTAACTTAAAAAATACGATGTCCGTGAGGGCATCGTATTTTTGTTTGCGTGTTTACTTTGAAATGATGAGTTTGAGGACTTCCTGTGCGGCGGAGCAGGCAGGGCAATCGCAGAATTTTTCGCCTTTTGCCTTAAGCTCTTTTGCGTGCGCAAGGAATTCCTTTGCGGTTTCTTCGTCGAATTTTTGTGAAGCCATAAATTCAACCATTGCGTCAACGGGGAGGATGTCTGCCTTGATTTCATCAACAAGTTCTCTGAACTTTTTGTCCTCTCTTGTTGTGCCGACTGCAACGAGGTATTCCTCGGCTTTTTCTTTGAGTTCCTGACAGCAGTACGGTGCAGAAATCATCTCTCTTATTTTGTCGATAATTTGATATTTAAGCTCGTGTGTCATAACGATTACTCCTTTTATACTTTATATTATAATTGTAACATTACATTTATCGGTTGTAAAGGTTGAAAATCATTTTTTACTTTGGTATAATGAAATATAAACAATATGAAAATGGGGTTGCTGTGATGAAGTTAAAGAAGTTAACGGCTGTTGTGCTCAGCGGTGTTATTGCCGCAGGCTTTGTCGGTTGCGGTGCGTCAAAAAATCAAACTGCCGCAGTGCAGGAATTATTTACGGACAGTACAAAAATTTCGTACAGTCTTGACTATAAGGAATTAAAAGACAACAGTAAAAACAAAACCAAAACATGGCGTTATGGCATGGTTTCGGGCAACGGCTTGCAGGGCTTTGTTGAAAGCGGTTCGCCATATGAGGATACATTTATTTTTCAAAATATGCACTTCATTATGCCTAACAAAAATATTCGTACCTGCCCCGATACCTCGAAAGAACTTGAAACAGTTAAGCAAAAGATCGTTAAAGGTGAAGATATAACAGACGATGCGTCATACGATGATGTGTACAGCTTCCATCCGGGCGGACAACTCCGTATTTCTATGGACGGCAAAGGTGCAAAAGATTACATCCGCTACACTGATTTTGAATCTTCACAGGTTGGTGTGAGATTTACGGATGAAAACGGCACTTGGGACAGAACTTCGTTCACTTCAATGGCAGACGGTGCGGTTATCACAAAATTGTCGCAGTCGTCAGAGGCGGCTCAGCTTAATGTTACATTGACGCTTGATGACCTTTCGACCATGGCGAATTTCGGCGACGGCAGCGAAGCGGATATGGAATACAAAAAGGTTGTTGACATCAATGCCAACACGATTTCGCTTGTTGCACATTATCCCGATTACAAAAACAGCGAGCTGAAAAACGGCGGATATGCCACAACTACCTATGTTGTGACCGACGGTACAAAGGAAAAAGTAGAACTTGAAAAGAAAACAAAGGAAGACATTTTCCGTGGTCAAAACAGCGGTATCAAAATCACAAATGCCGAAAATATTTATCTTATCACAGTAAGCGACAGAACCTATAATATGGGAAGCCTTGATGAATTTGATGACAAGGACAGCTATGAACTTGTTGACGAACTTACGGATAAGGCAAAAGCCGTTGAGGACAAATATGACGGCAAAGACGGTTTTGATTATGAAAAAGCACTCAAAAAGCACCTTGAAATTTATCAGCCGCAATTTGACGCAGTTACTCTTGAACTTGAGGACAGCGACGAGTCAAACGAAAAACTCCTTAAACAGCAAAAGGGCGAGGACGAGCTTTCTGCCGCACTTGCACAGCGTTCGTATTATGCAGGCAGATACGCATACCTTTGCTGTTCGGGTTATTCCACAAGCAGACTTTACGGAATGTGGACAGGCGAGTTCAACACCGGTTGGGGAAGCAAGTACACAATGGACGCAAATGTGAATTTGCAGACTTCGTCAATGAACACGGGCAACATTTCGTCAACACCGATCGGATATACATATTTCATTCTCCGTCAGCTTCCCGATTGGGAGGAAAACGCAAAGGCAACTCACGGCTTTACGGACGCTATTCAAGCACCTGTAAACACCGACGGTGACAAGGCGGTTATCACAGAAACTTGTTATCCTTACCCGTTCAGATATTGGAATGCGGGCACATCGTGGATGATTGAACCGCTTTATGAAACCTTGCAAACCTATGGAAATATTCAAATTCCGCTTTCCGAAGAGTTCAATTTGAACAAGCTGAAGTCCGTGCTTTCTATTGATGAGGACGACATTGCAAAATACAAAAAGCAAGGTTATATGATGCTTGAAGAGGATGTTTTGTTGCCTCTTCTTACAAAGTCGGCAAATTATTGGGCACAGCTTTTGACGCCTGAATATTACACCGATAAAGACGGTGCTATTCATTACGAAAAAGGCAAAACAAAGCTGAATGACGGCGAAACATATTGTATTCTTCCGTCATATTCGCCTGAAAATAATCCGTCAAATTATCCAAGCCCGTCAGACGCTAACTGTGCTATTGACATTTCGGCTTGCAGAAATAATTTGGAAATGTTAAAGGCTGTTATGGCTGATGTAACGCCGGACAACAGCTTTGCAAAATGGCAAAATCTTATGGACAAGTTGCCGCCGTATCTTTATGACGAAACAGGTGCTCTTAAAGAATGGGCAACCACAAGCTTTGAAGAAAACAACGAGCACAGACATTTGAGCCATCTTTATTGTGCATGGCCGCTGTTTGAAACACAGCATAACGAGGAACTCACAAAGGCTTGTGAGCAGGCCATTGCAAATAGAGAAAGTGAAAACGAGGCTTCACATGCGCTTGTTCACCGTTCGCTTATTGCCGCAAGATTAAAGGACAGAGTTGCACTTACCGACGCACTTTTAAATCTTCAAAATCATAAAATAAGATATGATTCGTTGATGACAAATCACGATTACGATCAAGGCAGTTGTTATTGCACCGACTTTGCAATCGGTTATCTCGGAATAGTTAACGAAGCACTTGTTTATTCAAACGAGGGCGAAATCGGACTTCTTCCGGCTCTTCCGACTTCCGGTTTTGACAAAGGCACGGTTAAGGGCATTAAGGCAAGAACAAGAGCAACGGTTGACAGTCTTTCGTGGGATATGAACACAGGCAGCGTTAAAGCAACAATTACTTCCGATATCGACCAACAAATCAAAGTTACATACGGCGATACGGAAAAGACACTCGACTTTAAAGCCGGAGTGCCGCAAACAGTTAATTTTTAAATTTATATATTTGGAGGACATATTATGAACATCGTTTGTTTGGATATGGAGGGCGTACTCGTTCCTGAAATTTGGATTGCATTTGCAGAGGAAACAGGTATTCCCGAACTTAAACTTACAACCCGTGACGAGCCTGATTATGACAAGCTTATGAATTACAGGCTTAAAATTCTCAAGGAGCACGGCTTGGGACTTAAAGAAATTCAAGATGTTATTGCAAAAATCGACCTTATGCCGGGTGCAAAGGAGTTTTTGGACGAACTCAGAAGTATTACACAGGTTATCATTTTGTCAGATACTTTTGAGCAATTTGCAACACCGCTTATGAAAAAACTTGACTGGCCGACAATTTTTTGCAACACTCTTGAGGTTGCCGAAAACGGTGAAATCACAGGCTTCAAGATGCGTTGCCCGCAGTCAAAACTCACAACGGTTAAGGCACTTCAGTCAATCGGATACGACACTATCGCAAGCGGCGACAGCTTCAACGACCTTGGTATGATTCAGGCAAGCAAGGCAGGATTTTTGTTCAAATCCACCGATGCAATCAAAAAGGATTATCCTAATATTCCTGCTTATGAGGAATACAGCGATCTTCTTGACGCAATCAAAAAAGCATTATAAGATAAAAATGGTGTATCATCTCGATACACCATTTTAAATTTTATATCAGCAAATCGGTTTATAAGGAATTGAAAGATATTTTGATTAAAATGATTGTTTGTTGGTTATAAAATCCATTAAATTAACATGATTTATACCGTTTCGATGTTGTAACAAATAGTCTGTTGTAATCACATATTTTGGATAATTGTCTTTGATTTTTTCAAGAGGCTTGTATTCTCTGTCTTCGGTGTCTTTACTTTCATTAATAGTGTAAGATACTTGCACATAAGCGTAATTTAGGTTGTTGTCTCTTAAAATAAAATCACATTCCAACTTTCCGATTTTTCCTATACTTACTTCATAATTTCTGCTTCTTGCATAGATGTAAACAATGTTTTCAAGAGCAGGACCGTAGTTAATTCTGTTGTCGGTATTGGTTGCAAAATAAAATGAAGTGTCTGCCAAATAGTATTTTTTCTCACCCGTAAGTGATTTTTTTGATTTCATATCAAATCGTTTGCATTCGTATAGGATTTTTGCATCAGTAAGTGCCTTAATATACCTGTCAAGAGTGGTACGCTTTATTTTTATGCCGTCTTTCTCAAGAGCGTTTTGTAAGCTTGTGATACTCATAGTTGCACCGTAGTTGTTGATTATAAAATCTCGTACTTTGATAAATGCTTCTCGATTGTTAATTTTAATTCGAGTTTTTATGTCTTTGTCGAAAATCTCACTTATAACAGATTTGACATAAGTTCTTTTATCCGCAAGATTGTCATATTGAATTGCCAAAGGAAAACCGCCTTCGAGCAAATAGTTGCTTAGCTCTATTGTTAAGTTGGTATTAATCGGTTTGCCATAAAACTTTTTTATGTCAATATATTCTTCAAAGCTAAGCGGAAACATCTCGAATTCAATATATCTGCCTGTTAATTTGGTGGCAAGCTCACCGCTGAGCAAATATGAATTAGAGCCTGTAATGAAAATTGAAAATTCTCCGTCACCACGATATGCGTTTATTACTTCTTCAAAATTCTTAACATTTTGTATTTCGTCAACAAATATATATTTCAAACCGTCAGCTTTAGATTTTGATTCTAATAATTCATCAAGCTGATCATCGGTTTTAACTTTTCTATATTCACGGCTGTCTAAATCTAAAAAGATAATGTTTTCGTCTTTGACGCCTTTAGCGGTCAGCTCTTCTATAATGGTTTTCATAAGAGATGATTTTCCGCATCGTCTTACACCGGTTATAACTTTTATGATTTCTGCATCATCATAAAAAGCTCTGATTTTGTTTAAATAGTTTTCACGCTTGAAAAGTGTCATATTATTCACCTCAACATAATTATATGCAATAAAACACAAAAAATCAAGTTAAGGGGATAAAAAATGCAAAAATGATAAAAAATATCCCCTTAACTCGGTTAAAAATCGTTTTGGTTGCTGTTTTATTGAAATCAGAATAGCTTTTTATTGAATAGAATAAAATTTTTATAATTATACTCTTGAAAATCTCATTTAGTGTGTTATAATAACAACCGTTAATCTATATAAGCGATTTAGCCGATGGTGGTTAAATATGGGGGTTAACATTGCGGTACTTGGCACAAACCCGCAATATTAGTGGTATTTTCGCTGTACTACTCGTAAAAACAAAACTAAGGAGATAATTTAATGAGTATCAAAAAGAAGAACGCTTTTATTGCACAAACGGCAATAATTGCGGCAATGTACGCTGCGCTTACTTATGCGCAAAATCTTATTTTACCCGGCACAACAACTATGGCTGTGCAGTTCAGAGCATCGGAGGCGCTCAATGTTTTGGCATTGTTCACTCCTGCCGCTATTCCGGGGCTTACGCTCGGATGCGTTATCTCAAACCTTGCAAGTATCGGACAGGGCTTGCCGCTTGATATGATTTTCGGCTCGTTGGCAACTCTCGGCTCGGTTACTTGTATGTATTTTTTGAGAGAGGTCAAGGTCGGCAAATATCCGCTTCTTGCAATGCTTATGCCGGCAATTTGGAACGGCGTTGTCATCGGCTGGGAAATTGAGCATTTCTTTATTGAAGGCAAGTTTGAATTTGTAGGCTTTCTCACACAGGGCGGATGTGTTGCCCTCGGTGAGCTTGGTGTTATGGCTGTGCTTGGCACGGTACTCTATTTTGTGATTATCAAAAACAATCTTCACAAAACAATTATTAAAAAACCACAATAAAATAAAAAAATGCGTATGCTTGGAGCGAACAGGCATACGCATTTTTTGTCAGTCTTTTTTCTGTTTTGCACCGAAAATGTCGGCAACTTCGGTTATGGATATGTATGCTCCGGGGTCAACGGAATGCACGATTTCTCTCATTTTACCGATTTGAAATCTGTTGAGTACAAAGTAAATAACGGTTTTGTCGCTGTCGGAATAATAGCCTTTTGCGTCAAAAAATGTTATTCCGTTTTCAAACTCCTTTGAAAGTCTTTCGCAAATTTCATTGTGTTTTGTGGTGATAATCATTGCTGATTTTGAACGGTCAAAGCCCTCAACTATGTAGTCGATTACCTTGAGTGCAACAATATATGTTACTATGGAATATAACGGCAAAATCCAGCTGTGATATATAATTCCGCACACGATGTACAAAATAACATTGTATATCATTACGAAAGTTCCAACCGTGAGTGACAGCTTTTTTGCGAAGATAACTGCCAAAACTTCTATGCCGTCCATAGCTCCGCCGTAGCGGATTGCAATACCGCTTCCCGCACCGGAAATGAGTCCGCCGAACACTGCACAAAGGAACAAATCATCTTTTGCAAACGGCGACAAAAACGAAACATCGATAGGGAGTACATCCGTTATCAGCCACGCAGACAGCGAATAAATCGCAACTACATATACGGCATAAACGGTGAAAACCCAGCCTTGTTTTTTTGCACCGAACAAAAATATCGGAATGTTCAGCACGGCAAGGAACAGCGAAAGCGACATCCAATCGGGCGTCAGCTGACCCAAAAGCATTGATGTGCCCGATATTCCGCTGTCGTACAGTTTAACGGGTGCTAAAAACATCGTGACGCCTATGGCATTGACTATTCCGGCAACGGTGAGCATAAGAATGTTTTTTATTTTGATTTGCTTTAAAAAATTCATAATCCGGCCTTTATGAGTCGTGGTGATCGTGCTTGTGGTTGCAATTTGCCTTGCTGTTTTGCTCCATTTCTCCATGCAAAAACTTGATTACGGCAGAGTCGCAGTTGCCTGTATTGCCTGCATAAATTGTAATTCCTGCGGCTTCAAGCGAATCAACGGCTCCTTGACCGAGATTGCCGCAAATGAGGGTATCAACACCTATTTCCTTGATGTAGCCTGCAATTCCGTGATGAGAGTGCTTGCCCATACTTTCAAGGTGAACCTTTTGGATTTCGCCGTCGTTGCTTGTTTCGTATACCTTCATATACTGTGTTTTGCCGAAATGCTGATTTATCATTCCGTTATCATATGTTACTGCTATAATCATAATTTTCCCTCGCTTAGATTATTTATTTGATTATACATTATTTTGCAACTTTTAACAAGGTGAGTAATTGTAAAAAAATTATATACGCTGTTTCATTTGTTAATTGTTTTGGTTATAATAGTTTTGTACAGAAAGGAAATTTTATTATGAGCATTGAAGAAGTAAACAAATCATTGGAAAAACTGAAAACCCTGCCTAAGGTTGATTATTCAAAAAAAGACGAGCTTGCACAAAAATTGATTAATACCGTTGGTCATCCGCTTTATACTCTTAGCAAAGAAAACGAGGCACTTAAAAGTCTTATTGAAAAAGCACACAAGGCACTTGACAACGGTTGGGAACTTGACGAGGTGTTTAATGACATTCGTGATGTGTCAATCCATTATGCCGAAAAGGGAGATTTGTTCTATCCGCTTTTAAAGGTGAAGTATGAAATTTCCGGTCCGAGCGATGTTATGTGGACCACGGATGATGAAATCAGGGACGATATTAATGCTCTTGCAAAAGATGTTGAGCGTGGGGAAGAATGGAAAGAAAAATTCAAAATGCTTCTCGGCAGGCTCACCCAAATGATAAGGCAGGAGGAAAAGGTGCTGTTCCCCGTATCTGCGGTTAATTTTACCGACGAGGAGTGGCACGGCATTTATCGTGACCGATTTTCTTATGATTCGGCGTTCGGAATAAAGGAAGAAACTTGGGATGAGGTAAAGGATTTGCCGAAGAGTGCGGTAGGCTTTACCGATAAAATCAATATGCCGACGGGCAGTCTTTCGCTTGAACAACTTGAAGCACTTATGGACACAATTCCGATGGAGATAACCTTTGTTGATGTTGATGACACAAATGCTTATTACAATGATAACGGCGAAAAATTCTTTAAGCGTCCGCAAATGTCACTCGGACGCAAGGTTTATTCGTGTCATCCGCCCAAGGTTGAAGCAATGGTTAGGGCCATTATTGCCGATTTTAAATCGGGCAAACGCAATGAAGTTCAGGTTTGGAGTGAGAAAAAGAGTATGCCTATGTGCATAACTTATCGTGCGGTGCGTGATAAAAACGGTAATTATCTCGGTACTGCGGAGTTTGTGCAAAATATGACCTTTGCAAAAAACTATTTTACAAAAGGAGAATGAAAATGAGTTTGTTTTTGGGCCCCGTCCATTTTTGGCTTTATGATAAAATAAAAAATCAGGAAGCGTTAACCTCGTTGATTGCCGAGCATTTCGACAAAGGCGCCGAATATACAAAGCAATTGCAGCCGCTTGAAGAAGTTATAGATGAGGGCAACATTCACGGTTGGTTGCAATCGCAAATTACGGATGCCGAAACAAGATATGCAAGTCTTGTATCTGTGATTATGAACGAAAATGAAAATGCCCTTGATGAAATAAAAAAAGTCGCCTATGATTTCGGCAGGCAAAACAGCCTGAACGAAAACACAGACGCAGAAAACGCATATCAAGCGTTTAATGATTTTTTTGTAAACGGTATGCCGTGCGACAGAGTGAATATGATTGTATGCAGCGATGTTAATTCGCTCAAATTTAAGGAAACAGCCGATGTTCACTCACAGTATTGGAACGGTGACAGCTCCGTTTATTATCAAATCAGAAACGAAATTATGCGTGGAATGCTGGACGGCACAAGCATTAAATTGAAAGTTGACACAGACAGCTATGTGCTGATTAAAGAATGAATATATATTTTAATCATTTAAAAATGCTTTTATTTCATCGGCACGGTCAAGACCTTGCTTGTAGCCGAGCTGATATATTGACTCAAGTTTTGAAACATCCTTTTCAAGCGTAGAAACATGAAGCGGTGCTGCCGGTTGAATTACAAGTGCGGTGCCGTTTTCTTCGCATTGTTTTACAAACTCAAGCTGGGTATTGTACATAATGTGGCGGTTAACTGCCGCTTCACCGATTTTCGGAAATTTTTTAAAAATCTTTTTTACTTTTGGATTCATAGGGCTTTTTGTATATCCCTTGCATTGCGTGAGAATTACAACTGCCTTTTTGCAACCGTCGTCAAATGCACGCTCAAGCGGAATAGAGTCAACAAGACCACCGTCAAAAAATGTCGTTCCGCCGATTTCAACCCCGTTTGTAACGCCCGGCAAGGAACAACTTGCTTTCAGCTCGTCACAGCCGCTTCGCATACTTTTAGGGTAAAAATACTCCGGCTTGCCTGTTAAGCCGTTTGTTGCAACAGCACAAAGAACGGTGTTGCTTTTGTCAAACTCATCTTGATTAAGCGGAGCAATATCGTATGCAAGCTCACCGAAAATCCAGTCGGTGTTTAAAAACGTATGGCCCTTTAATATGTTGCCGAATCCCATATAATTTTTGTTGTTTGAGTAATTTATAATTATATCATGCTGACGGCGGTAGTTTTTTGCAATGTAGGAGGTTGCGTTGCAACTGCCTGCCGACACCCCGATAACATATGGGAACTCAATTTCTTTTTCAATAAAAGCGTCAAGCACGCCGCTCGTGTAAATCGAACGGTTGCCGCCGCCCTCAAGTACCAATCCTGAACTGTACATATTTTTTATCACCTATTGTTATCTATTAAAAAAGAGCAACGCATGGTTGCTCTCTTTATTGTTGTTTAATGTTTAATCGATTATTCTGCGTCTGCCTTTTTCTTTGCAGCCTTCTTTTTAGGAGCAGTCTTTTTTGGCTCTGCCTTTGGTGCTTCCTCTTCAGCCTTTGCTTCTTCAGCGGCAACATCTACGATTTCAATATCGTTGTCACATTCAAAGAAATCGTTGTCGTCAAAATATTCAGGTTCTTTTTTAGCTGTGAGCTTTTGGATAGCAACATATGCGGCAGCTGCAAGTGCTACGAGAGCAGCAATTACGCTGATAACTTTAACAAATTTTTTAAATTTCATGGGTGAACCCTCCTTGATATCATATATTCATTATAATATTTGCAAATCGTAAAGTCAATAGCAGAATTTTAAATTAATTGTCTGTTCATTATTAAAATTTGTTTAGGCTGTTGAGAAAGATTCTGAATTTCGTTTTCTTGCGAACTTTGCTGTACGATGGTACCGCTTGTGAGCAAAAAACGAAAAACGCCAAAAGTGTTGCAAACTCGATGTTTGCGACACTTTTACAATCCCTCCGAGTGCGATAAATCGCACTTACCGTCTCACCTACCGGTTCGGTCAGTTCTTCTGCATTAAAATGCAGAGGTCTCCACAGGAAACCCGCACTTTTACACAAGGAAGGCATTAAGCGGTTAGTCTATTTTTATAGGCGTGATTCAGGGCCTTTATCGACAGTCTAAATTTTTATTTTTGGCATATGTAAACTCATTTTGATGTGATGTAAAAGACTTTTGAATAGACTTTTATCTATCGATTTGGTAGAATGATGACAAGAAAGGAGATGATTAAAACGGAAATAGGCGACAAAATACTTAAAGCAAGGAAAAATGCCAACCTTACCCAAAATCAGTTGGCGGAAATGCTCGGTGTATCGAGGCAATCGGTTTCAAATTGGGAAAATAATCGTGCATATCCCGATATTATAAGTGTTATAAAAATAAGTGACATTTGCAAAATCAGCCTTGATTCATTGCTTAAAAATGATGAAAAAATGATTAAGCACCTTGAAGAAAGTACAAATACTGTTAAAACAAAAAGTAAATACATTAAAATTGTTGAAATTGTGTTTTTTGTCATTGTGTGGGCGGTGAGCCTTGTTGTTTTATATTTGACAAGGTACGAATATCAATCGGTTGTCAATATAATTTTATATTGCGTTATGCCGCTTGTGATTATTGTTGTGTCAACATTAATCGGCAATAATTCCTGGGGTCGGGAAAAAACATTTATGCCCTATGTTTTCGGTGTGATGTACAGCACGCTTACGCTGTTTGAATATGTGTTTATTCCCGACAGCATAGGAGATAAGCACGATATAATGTATGTTGTGTTCAATTCTGCCGGTCCGCTTTTGATTTGGGGCATAGCACTTTCGTATTTGGGTATATTATTCGGAAATAAAATAAGTAAGAAGTGATTTATAAAAAGATTTATGACAAACTGCAGGCTTTATTGATAGGTTTGGATTAACGGTTTTTGTGAATCTTTTTATTATGTCTATACATTTTTATGTTTTGATGTTATAATAATCTTGGTGATGTTATGACAAACGAACAGTATATCGAAGCGATAGAAAAGCGACATTCACGCAGGGCGTACAAGCCGAAGCATTTGTCGCAGGAAATAAAAGATGTAATAAAGCAGATGGTTGATGTTGTTAACGAAAGTGCAAACCTTGATTTTTTGTTTATTGATGACGCAACCCCGTTTTTTAAGATTTTCAGCGGCAAGTTCAGTATGATTGTAATTGCCGGACCGGACAGTCAAAAGGCGAGAGAAGATTGCGGATATTACGGCGAGGGCATTGTGCTTCAGTGCGTTTATCACGGGCTCGGCACTTGCTGGGTAAGCGGAACATACAATGAAAACAAGGTGTATGAGGCTATAAACCTTGCAACGGAAAAGCGAATTTATGCCGTTATTACAATCGGCTACGCAAAGGACAGCTATTCTCTTGTGGAAAAAAGTATGTACAAGGCAACTCACAAGAAAAACAAATCGTATCAGGATATGATTGAGGTGTGCGATGAAAAGTTGCCGGAGGCATACAGTTACGGACTTTCGCTTGTTGAAAAAGGACCGTCTGCGGTTAACAGGCGACCTGTAAAATTCAGATACGAAAACGGCGTGTTCAGCGGTCATGTTGATGAGCCGTATTCGGATAAAAGCGTGGATTTCGGCATTGCAAAACTTCATTTTGTCATCGGTGCAAAGGCTAAAGGCGTAAACGGCAGGTGGAATTTTGAAAATGTGTTTGAACCGATTGACAGTCGGCGTTTGAAATTTGAACCTAAAGATAATGAGGAGGATGAAATCAATGGAAGCACAGAAGAAGAAAATGAGTAAAGGCAAAAAAATATTAATTATCGTTCTCTGCATCATAGCATTTTTGCTTGTGGTTGTTGTGACGGGCGGAGCGGTTGCACTTAATAAATATTGTCAGGTTAAGGATTACACGGTTTCATCCGCAGGAGATATTGCAAACGACCAAACCGTGATGATAGCACACAGAGGCTTCAGAGCCGTTGCTCCCGAAAACACCGTTCCGGCGTTTGAAGAAGCAGGCAAGGCAGGATTTTCGGCAATAGAGTGCGACATTTACCGCACAAAGGACGGCGTGTGGGTTATTCAGCACGACAGGCACACTTATCGTATGATGAACACAAACAAGTTTGTTGAAAAAGCAACATACGAGGAACTTAAAAATGCCGACACAGACAACGGCGTTAATATCGACAAGTATCCAAATCTTAAAATCTGCACGCTTGAAGAGTATCTTCAAATTTGTGAAAAGTACGGTATGCAGGCTGTGATTGAATTTAAGGAAGAAAACAATCACGAATATTACGGCGAAGTAATCGATTTGTGTAAAAAATATCCCGATGTAAAGGTGACATTTATATCCTTTAAGTTCAGCGATTTGCAGGAACTTCGCAAGTTGTGTGACAATGATATGATGTATCTTGTGCAAAAAATCGAGGACGAGGACATTGAACTCGCAAAGTCGATTGACAACTGCGGAATTGATTTTAACGGCAACAAAGAAGAAAATTTTGAAAACGATGCCGCTCAAATCAAAAAGTGCATTGACGAAGGTATGCTTGTTGGCGCATGGACAATTGATGACCCGGCGGTTATGAAAAAACTTGTTGATGTGGGTGTAAATCTTATAACTACCGACTGCATAACATATTAATATTGCAGACAAAACTTCGGTGTGTTAATAAGCTTATGTATATAGTGGGGTGCTCGTTTGAGTGCCCCTTTATATTGTGGTTGAATGTCGGGCGGTTTTTTGGTAAAATATTTAGTATGTTTAGTGGAACGAGGTGAGCAAAAAATGCAGTATCAAATTGTGCCTGTGGGCAGTATTTGGCAGGACGGAATGGTTGCCGTGCCGAAAAAGGCGGTAAGCGACTACATAAAACTTGCAAGCGAATATCAATTAAAGGCATTGTTGCTCATTTTGGCAAATAACGGTCCGTGCGACGGCAAATTTGTTGCAAAGTCACTCGGTTGCACCGAGGCGGACGCAAACGATTTTTTGGAGTTTTGGGTAGAAGAAGGTGTGCTTTCGTGTGACGGTGCAGTTAATGCCGCACCGGTGAGCGAAACGGCAGTCGTTCAGCCTAAGCCTGTCGAAGTTAAAACCGTTGAAGTTAAAGAGGCTATTCCTGTTCCTACGCTTAATCCGAGCGATATTGTTGCTATGTGCAGGGAAAACAAGGAACTTACCGAGCTTATTCAGCACGCACAGGAGGTTTTCGGCAGAACGATAAGTCATGTTGAGCAAGAGCTTGTTATAAATATGGCAACATATTACGGGCTTCCGAGTGATGTAATACTTGTGATTTTGCAGTATTACAAAACCGAAAAATCCAAGGGCAGGGCAATCGGCACGGGATATATAGGTTCTATGGCGAAAAAATGGAGCGAAGAGGGAATTGTTACACTTGAAGCGGCGGATGAAAAACTCCGTATGCTTGAGTCGTCCGACAGGTTGTGGAAAGAAATTATGGTTCTCAGCGGTATAAGTCATCGTAATCCAACCGTTAAGCAACGAGAGATGATAAGTCGCTGGAGCGAGGACTTTGATATTCAAATGATTTCTATCGCCTGTGATATTATGAAAGAGAATACGGACAAGCCGACGCTCAGGTATGTTAATACAGTGCTTAATAATTGGAAGAAAAAGGGAATATTTACTCCGGAGGCAGTTGCTATGGAGGAAGAAAAGAAATCCAATGAAAAAAAGCAAAAATCCAAATCGGCTATTGATGAAACCTATGACATTGACGAGATTAACCGCCGTGCAATGCTCAATGATGATTATGATATATAAAGGATAACTATGGCATATTCAAACGAGATATACAACAAGGCAAAAAGAATACTTGAAAAACGACACGATGCAGCCGTTATGGAAGCCGACATTCGTTCTGCACAGATAAGGGAAGAAATTCCCGAAATCAACAAAATTCAGGCAGGACTTCAGCAGGTCGGACTTGAAATAAGTCAGTTGTTTTTCTACAAGCAAAACACCGATGAAAAAGTGGCGGAACTTCGTGCAAGAAGTGAGGCTCTTGTGGAGGAACGCTCAAGACTTCTCAAGGCAAACGGCTACCGTGAAAACGCAATGAAACCGCAGTTTGTTTGTGAGATGTGTGAGGACAAAGGCTTTATCAACGGCAGAATGTGCACCTGTCACAAGCAGTTGTTAAAGGACTTGATGCGTAAAGAGGTGTCCCGTTTTGCACCGCTTGACAAATGCACCTTTGACAATTTTGTGCTTGACTATTACAGCGAGCAACCGATGGAAAATGCGATTATTCCCCGTCAAAGAGCGGAAAAAATCTTTGATACCTGCAGAAAGTATGCACAGAACTTTTCGCTTAACAGCAAAAATCTTATTTTCTTCGGCGGTGCGGGACTCGGCAAAACGCATTTGAGCCTTGCAATAGCCAATGTTGTTATTAACAAAGGATTTAATGTTTGCTACGGCACAAGTCAAAATATTTGTGATGATTTGCAAAGTGAGCAGTTCGGCAGAACGGATAATATCAATTATACAAAAAATCAGGTGCTCGGATGTGACCTTTTGGTGCTTGATGATTTGGGAACGGAAATTGACAATCAGTACAGTATTGCCACTGTTTATAATATAGTTAACTCCCGACTTCTTGCCGGCAGACCTACGATTATTTCAACAAACTACACTTTTTCAAAGCTTGAAGAAAAGTACGACAAGCGTATTACAAGCCGCCTAACCGGCGAATATGTGCCGTTTTATTTTATCGGCAACGATATCAGAAATCTATAATATAAAGTAAAAAGCCTGCTTCAAAGAAAGCAGGCTTTTTGATTTGGCAAGTGCTCAGTCACTTGTCTTTTTTCTTTTTGATTTGATTTTTTCAATCAGCTTTTTTATGCCGAGGGTGATTGCAATGCACAGCGGAAAATAAGGCGTGAACGGACCTGCCCAGAAAGCAAGGTATGCCGTTGCCATAACACTGCCCCACGATTTCTTTAATATCAGGTGGATGAGGTAACCGCCCCACACAGGTGTGTACATAACTACAACAACAATTATAAACAGCACAAGCGTATGCCAATCTTTGCATTCGCTCCATACCCATTTGCAAAACTTTTTGAATTTTTCGATAAGGTTTTGCATTTTTTCTTTCACGGGCGTCACCTCCTTTTTTATGATTATAGCATTTGGATTTTTACATTACAACAGGCTTGTATAGAATTTTATTAAATTCTTTACAAATCTTTGAAATCAATGCCTATCGTTTTGCAGGAATATACGGCTTGATTGAATAAATGATGAAAAATAAATTTATTTTTGCTTTTTTTGAGCGAAATATACATAAAAGGCGAATAAAAACGCCGTTTTCAGCCTATAGGTGAAAGGGTTTGTTGATGACAAGTCAAAAAACGCTTTCAAATTATCGACTTGAGGTGAAAGAATGGCAAAGAAAAAGATGTCGCTTGAAGAACAGATTGAAAAAGGGTTAACGGACCTTGCATTCGGTTCTTGTTGCGATGCGGTAAGGCTCCTCTTTATGACGGAGGAGGAAACGATGCAGAAACTTCCGAAATTGAAGCTTATCAATGTAAGTGAGATTAAGCGACCAAAGGGCGGCGGAATGGAAATAAAGTTTTTTGACCGCATAAAAGCTTTTGAAAAACTGATTGAGCGTGACGGAGAAAAGCAGGAAAACGGCTTGAGCTTTTACGAAGCACTTGAAAAGAGTGCACAAACGAATATCGGAGAAAACAACGATGGTTAAGTTTTTTCCGTTTTCGCAAAAGCAACTTCAAACACTTAATTGGTGGTGCAAAGGCAGCAAATACGGCACAAAAAACGGCATTATATGTGACGGTGCCGTAAGGTCGGGCAAAACACTTTGTATGTCGCTGTCGTTTGTGTTTTGGGCATTTTATGCATTCAACGATACATCGTTTGCACTGTGCGGCAAAACAATATCGTCACTCAGGCGAAATGTTGTAACGCCTATGATACCGATGCTCAAATCACTCGGCTTCAATGTAACGGAAAAAATCAGCAAAAATATGCTTGAAATTCAAAGAGGAAGCGTTAAAAACAGATTTTATATCTTTGGCGGCAGAGACGAAAGCTCAGCTGCTCTCATCCAGGGTATGACCTTGGGCGGTGTCCTTTTTGACGAGGTTGCACTTATGCCTCGCTCGTTTGTTGAACAGGCACTTGCAAGGTGTTCGATTGAAGGCTCAAAGTTTTGGTTCAACTGCAACCCGGAGCATCCTTTTCACTGGTTTTACAATGAGTGGATTAAAAAATCGGATGAAAAGAATATGCTCTATCTTCATTTTACCATGGACGACAATCCGTCACTTTCGCCTAAAATCAAAAGTCGATACCAAAAACTTTACACAGGTGCGTTTTATGAGCGTTTTATAGAGGGCAAATGGGTTGCCGCAGACGGCTTGGTTTATCCTATGTTTTCTGCCGAAAGGCACATAAAAACGGCAAACTCGTTCAGCGAATATTACCTAAGCTGTGATTACGGCACGGTCAATCCTTTTTCACTTGGGCTGTGGGGTAAAGGTAATGACGGCTGGTACAGAATAAACGAATATTATCACTCGTCAAGAGATAAAGGCGTTCAACTGACGGACGAAGAATATTACGGTCATCTGAAAGAGCTTGCCGGGGACAAAACAATAACGGCTCTGATAGTTGACCCGTCAGCCGCTTCGTTTATCGAAACGGTTCGCCGTCATGGTGAATTTACCGTTATCAAGGCGGATAATGATGTTGTTACGGGCATAAACAGGGTTTGTACGGCACTTAGGCAAAATGAGATATTTATATCTCCCGTTTGCACGGATGCGATAAGAGAGTTTTCGATTTATCGCTGGGACAACGATATAAAGCGTGACGCACCTAAAAAAGAAAATGACCATGCAATGGATGACATACGGTACTTTGTCAACACGGTTTTAAATGCCGACAAAGAAGATTATTCGTTTTCCGTTGCGGTAGAAAGGATGTGAAGTATTGAGTATATTCAGCAAGGGTAAAAATGTTAAAGCACCTGCCGCACTTGAAACTGCTTCGGTGCAAACAACAGGAAAAAGCTGTCACCCGTTTGGATATCTCGGCGGATACAGTCCGCTTGCAGATGCTAACGGCAGAATTTACCGTTCCTTGAGAGAGGGCGTTCCCATTATAGACAGTGCAATTAACAAAATTGTCAGGCTTATGGGTGGATTTGAACTTGATTGCGGTGACGATATGATTAATGAGCAGATGAACAAATTTTTGTCTTGCGTCAATGTCGGAGGTAATCAGTACGGTATACAGTCTTTTGTTGATAATTTTGTAAATCAACTTTTGACTTATGGTTCGGCAATCGGCGAAATTGTGGCGGATGAGAATGACTTTTATGCCTTGTATAACGGCGAACTCGGTTGTGTCAATGTTAAAAGAGCGGATAATGATTTGGATTTGATTTTTTGCTCCGGTCATTTGAGCGGCTCTGTGCCGTTTAAACATCAGGAAAGAATTTTGTTTTCGGTGCTTAATCCCGAACCAAATGAAGTTTTAGGTACAAGTTTGCTGAGAGGATTGCCGTTTGTGTCGGACATTTTGCTGAAAATTTACAATACGATAGGTACAAATTGGCAACGGCTCGGTAATTTGAGATATGCCGTAACATATAAACCGCAGGGTGACGGTATGGATAAGGCGTTTGCCAAGGAGCGTGCAAATCAGATGGCAAGAGCGTGGAAGGATGCTATGAGCAGTACCGAAACGGTTAAGGATTTTGTTGCCGTCGGTGATGTTAAGGTCAGCGTTATAGGTGCCGACAATCAAATTTTGGACAGCGAAATTCCCGTTCGTCAAATGCTCGAACAAATAATTGCAAAAACCGGTCTTATGCCGTATATGTTCGGTCTTTCGTGGTCCACCACTGAGCGAATGAGTCAGCAACAGGCGGATATTTTGACAACGGAGCTTAAAGCGTATCGCAGAATTGTAACCCCGATTATCAAAAAAATCGGCGAGACTTATCTTTCAACTGTCGGAATTTACAGAGATGTTGATGTTAAGTGGACCGATATTACCTTGCAGGATGAAATTCAGATGGCACAGGCTCGACTTTACAATGCACAGGCAGACAATATTTTAAAGGAGGAAAAGTGATGACAGATACTTGTATTCAAAAAAGCACAGTGACTGAAGACGATATGAAAAAAATCAGTGCGTTTACAAGGCGTGAAATGTCGGCAGATGAGGTTTATACATTTAATGTGGACCTATGTAATAATGATGTTGACAGAGATTTTGAGAAGTTTTCGGTTAAAACGCTTAATCAGCTTGCAAAGCTGTTTGTCGGCAAAACGGGTATATTTGACCATTCAATGAAGGCAAACGACCAAAAGGCAAGAGTGTATGACGCATATGTTGAAAAGGTTCCAAACAGAAAAACCGCAGACGGTGAGGATTTTTATACTCTAAAGGCAAAAGCGTATATGCTCAACAACGAAGAAAACAAATCGCTTATTAATGAAATTGATGCCGGCATTAAAAAGGAAGTTTCGGTGTCTTGCAGCGTTAACAAGTCTTTTTGTTCAATTTGCAACGCTGACAATCGCCATGGCAGATGTGAGCATATAAAGGGAAGAACATATGGCGGTGAACTGTGTTTTAATACGCTGAGTGATGCAACGGATGCCTATGAGTTTTCTTTTGTGGCTGTTCCGGCACAGAGAGAGGCAGGAATCACAAAATCGTTTTTTGATTTAAAGGAGAGAAAAATGCAGGATATTATCAAAACAATCGCTTCGGGTGATAAGCTTACACTTACAAAATCCGAGGCAGACAAGCTGTATTCTTATATTGAGGACCTTGAGGATAAGGCGGCTCTCGGAGAGGAATATAAGCAAAAGCTTTCAAAAGAGGTTGTGGATTTGTTTAAGTTTGCATTTCCCGATATGGATGTAAAGCTGTTTTCATCCGTTACGGCAGTTATGACAACAAAGGAATTGCTCGGTTTTCGTGACGGAATGAAAAAGAACAATGCAAAATCAAAAATCAAACCACAGCTTGCTGCTGAGGCAAATAAAAGAACAAATGATTTTTCACAATTTAGAATTTAGGAGGAAATAATATGGTTTCATATAAAGGATTTGATACAAAATATATTACAATGCAGTGCGTTAACGCAATGCCGGATAAGATTAATGTTGGCGATTTTGTTAAGATAAACGAAAACGGCAATGTATTTTTGGCAGAAGCAGGAGAAGCGTTTATCGGTATTGTTGTGGGAATAAACGATAATTACTACACAGTTCAAACAAGCGGTTATTGTGAGGTGCGATTTGCAGGCGAAACATTGCCTATGTATGCACGCCTTACCTTAAACCAAAGAGGAATTGTCCAGGTTGGTACAGGTACGGATGCACCTCTTCGCAAAGTGCTTTGGGTTGACAGATCTGATAACCGTGCAGGAGTTATTCTTTAATTTTGAAAGGAGAAAATAAATATGACATTTGATACATTAAAACTTGACAAGGGCCTTTATACATCCGAAATGGGCTTTACAAAATCTCTTGAGATGATTGACCCGAGCGAAAATTACAAGGGTACCGAACTTGAAGGCCTTGACGCTTATGAAAGACAACTTAAGCGATTTGATATTAAGGTTAAGGGCTCAAATTCCGATACAATCTCTAAGTTTTTCCAAACAAGTGATTCGGCTGTTTTGTTCCCTGAATACATCAGAAGATCGGTTGCTGCCGTTGTTTTACATGATAATGTTGTTGATGATCTTGTTGCCACAACAACTGTTGTTGATTCGCTCGATTATCGTTCTGTTCAGTGCGAACCGGTTGATTCGGATAAAATAGTTGAATCGTTTATCACAGAGGGTGCATTTATTCCCGAAACAAACATTAAAACAAATGACAAATTGACCAAGCTTAAGAAAAGCGGCAGAAGCCTTGTCGCTTCATACGAAGCAATTAAGTCACAGCGACTTGATTTGTTTGCCGTTATGCTTCGCCAAATCGGTAATTATATAAATAGCTGTCAACTTGCACAGGCTGTTACCGCACTCAGCTATGACGGTTCGGGTGTTGTGGAAACACAGACAAAAAATGAAATTTCGTACAGTGATTTTATTTCGTTGTATACCGAACTTGCGCCGTATGAATTTAATACACTTATTGCCGAAACCAACGAATTCAAAAAGATTATTAATATGAGCGAATTTAAGGACGGTACGGCAGGTCTCGATTTTCACGGTACGGGCAGACCGATTACACCTCTCGGTGCAAAACTTATTCATTGTAAAACCAATGTGCTTGAGGGTGCAATTGTTGTTTTTGATAAAAAATTTGCTTTGGAAAAGGTTCAGTTTGGCGACATCGTTACGGATTATGACAAACTTATTGACCGTCAGATTGAAAAGGCAACGGTTACAAGTACGGTAGGCTTTAACAGAATTGTTAACAGAGCTTGTGTAAACCTTGTGCCTAAAAATTAAGATATGAATATTGAAAATATAACGGCAATTCTTTGCACAATCGGCAATCTTTCAACTGCCGAAGCGGAAAAATATTCGGAATTAATAAAGCTTAATTGTTATCCGTTTATCGACAGAGAATATAGTGAAAAAGAAGAAAAATTGCTTGAGTATTTTGTTGCGGCAAAAACAAATTACCAAATCTCTCTTGTTCACGGTGATGACGAAATTTCTTCGTTTACCGCCGGAGATGTCAGCGTTTCAACATCTTCAAACGGCAATGCCCAAAACAATGCAAAAATCCTTTTTGAAAATGCTTATGCCGATGTTGCACATTTGGCAGAGGATAAGGGATTTTATTTCAGAGGGGTGTAGATATGCTTGTTAACAATATTGCAAAAATCACCTCCCGATTAATTGACAAATATGCAAAAAGCTGTACCGTCACAACAAAAGACGGAAAGGTCATCACCGCAAAGGTGATGACCGAACAGCTTTGGAAAAAGGATAAAGTGAGGTTTGAAACAAATCCCACACAAATCGGCTATAATCAAAAGAATTACATAAAGTGTATTTTTGCTCTTGATGTTAGTTCTTTCGGAAAAGATGACATTGTGAATCTTATGGGCAAGAAATACTATTTTGTAAAGTCAAGCCCTGTTTGTGTGGGAGAAGAAATTGTTTACTTTTCTGCGGTGCTCAGAGAAACGGTAAAGGGGGATGAGAATGTATTTGGATAACGAAACGGACGAACTTCTTGGTATTTTGAAATCATCTGAAAAACTTAATAATATTAATTTTATTAAGGCTTGTCCTTACGCCAAAAAGCCGACAAAGCTTTTAAAAAAGGTGTGTACGCTGGCACCTGCCGAATTGGATTTGGAAAGTGTCAGTGTTGACAATGAGAATTTTTACGGAAAATATGCCGTGGATGTTGATTTGTTTGTGCCGTATGAGTTTGGCTCACCTGCCGCTTTTGATGATATGGAAAACATTGTCAGGTGCATTATGAATGAGCGTGTTTGTGCAATTAAGCTTTCATCGATAAGCAGAGAATCAAGTGCCGAATGTTACAAAATCAGGGCAACTTTTACTTTTTCTCTTGCATATTCAAAGGAGGCTTAACTTATGGAAAATGAAAATGTAACGGTATTTCGTGATGAAGCCGACAAATTCAGCGATTATATTATGCTTGATTCGAGAAGATATGATAACAATGTCGGGGGTGATTGATGTGCAGTATATGAAAATGAAATACAAAGGATTTGAATTTGATGTAAATCCAAAGGATTTTAAGATTTGTATGAATAAAAGCAGTGTAAAATACGACACTGTTTATTCGGAACAGATTTGTGTTGAAAACGGCAGAGATTGTGTTTCTGTTTCGGGTAAAGGCTGTTTTGTAGGCGAAAATGCGGCAAACAAAGCGTTTGAAATGGTGCGTGTTTATAACAAAAAGGGCAGCGATTATTTGTTTTTGCCAAATTCCGTTCCGCTCAAAATGCACTTTACATCTCTTGACATTTCATATTCAAGCGGCAATGACAGGGTGGATTATTCGTTTGTTTTTACTCAGGAAAGCAATACAAAGAGCGAAACAAAAACGCCTCGTTTTACCTATGCCCTTGAAGAAGAAAATCTTTTTGATGTGGCAAACAGGACGGGCGTAAAAATAGAAACTCTTGTAAAATGCAATGATATAGGAAGTATTTTTGCACTAAAAGAGGGTGACAGAATATGGTTGATTTAAAATTTGTGCTTTATGATTTGGCGGAAAACGAGGTCGCCGTCGGCAGACTTTTGTCATACGAATTGTGCAGAGAAACGGACGCTCCGTGTGATGGGCTGAGGCTTTATTTTATAAACGGCAATATTTTACCTGAGTTATATAGGGCAAAAGCGTATATCGGCAAAAGGTGCGTATTCAACGGTTATGTTGACACTCAGCGTGAAACAATGCGTAACAATTCGGTTGAATGCTTTTTGTACTGCCGCTCAAGTGCGTGCCTTTTGACCGACAGCGAGGCAAAGCCTTTTGCTTATATCTCGCCGAGTGCAAGGGCTTTGTATGAAATAAACATCGGTAAAAATTTTAAGTATAACTTAGGAGAAGTTTTCAGCGATAAAACTTATCAGGTGAGTAAGGGCACATCGCTTTTCGGTGTGCTGAACGGCTTTGTGTACTCCGTTACAGGTGATAGTATCAGAATTACACCCAATGATGAAATTGTGCTTTTGAAAACCGATAAGGCAGTCGGACTTGATAAATCAAAGATTGTTACGCTTAAAAGGATAATTAACAGAGGCGGAGCAATTTCCAAAATCGATTATAAAATAAACAATTCAACCGATTACATTTATCATCGCATAAGTAAAGTAATGAGTGATAAGAAAATAGCCGCTTCAAAAGTGAGCAATATTTCAACCGTTCCCGATTGGCAGAGAGAAACAACACTCAGGTCGGTTTTTTCAACGGCAAACTCGGATTACTGCGGATGGAAAATCACAATGTGCGGTTATGTTGATGTTGATTTGACAAACAGGTTAATCTCCGATATTAAAGGCTTTGACAGTTACGGCGATGTTGTTGTAAACGGAGTTACACATATTTTTGATTCAAACGGTGAGCGAACCGTGATTGATGCAAGATGTGTGCTTGATTTGGAGGAAATGAGTTATGTGGATGAGTAAAAAAATCACTTTGTCACAAAACGGAGAGATTGCCGAAAAAGGTAAGGTTACATTGTCCGAAAATCAGATAGAAGCCGGTGCAACGGTTACAAGGCGAAATATAGATTGTTATTCACCGTACGGCTATCAAAGTGTTCCGCCTGTTGATGAAGATGTGCTTATGCTTCCGTCAAATGAGGGCAGCGTTGTGCTTGGCACATTAAATAAGTGCAACGATATTGAAAGCGGCGAAATAAAAATCGTTTCAAAAGGCGGAGCGTATATAATTCTGAAAAACAACGGCGATATTGTTCTCAACGGTTTGGTGATTAATAGCGGGGGAGTGATACAGAATGAATAATTTTGATGTAATTGAAGAAATTTTAAAAAATGCTGTAAGGTGTTTAACGGTTAAAAGAGGCAGGTTTTATGCCGATAAAAACTTCGGCTCAAAAATCCAAGCAAGTCAAAGCAACGCTGAAATTTTGGCTTATGCAAGGCAAAGTGTTGACAAACTTGACGGAGTGTTTGTAAAATCTGCCGTAAAAAATAAAAATTCCGTAACCTTTGTTTTAACGGTTAACGGAGAAGAAAGGTCGGTGACTGCGGATTTTGATTAGCTACAACGATATTATTGAGAACATCAGAACCGCTTATTTTGAACAGTCGGGCGAGGTCCTTGATATGCACGGCGAATCGGGTATAAGAATAAAGGCAATAGCAACTGAACTTTACAATTTGTATGTTGAGGGCGAATACTTGCTCAAGCAAGCCGGATGGATGAGTGCAACGGGAGAATATCTTGACCGTATTGCCGCCGAGTGCAGTATTGAAAGAAAAACGGCGAGCAAGGCAAGCGGCGAAATTACATTTTTGATTGATGAGGCAAAAGCTGATGACACGGTTATACCGTCGGGGATTATCTGCTCGAAAAAAGGGCACAAGTATATTCAGTACATAACTCTTGAAGAGGGCACTATCGTTGCGGGCGAAAAATCCGTTACTGTAAAGGCACAGGCTCTTGCCGACGGCGAAGAATACAATGCCGCATACGGTGAAGTTTGTGTTATGGTTAATCCTCCGAGTTCGGTTGCAAAAGCAGAAAACAGAGTTAGTTTTATCGGCGGTTGCAATAGTGAAAATGACGAAGCGTTGCGTTTGAGAATAAAAGACGCTCTTCGTTATCCGGCAAACGGTGTAAATGTTGAATTCTTGAAGGGCAGAATTATGAGTTTTGACGAGGTTGCAGACTGTGACATTATCAGAGAGGGCGACAAGCCGGTTTGCATATTGAAAACAAGGGACAAAATTATTTCTGAAAACTTGAAAGAAAAAGTAAATGATGTGCTGTCGCTTTTTACTCTGTTCGGTATTGATTTTGATGTGAGGAATGCAGATGAAAACGGTATTTGAACGAATTAAAAATTTGTATGGCATTGCAAAAATCGACACGGCGGATGTGCTTACATTGGCAGAAATAAGTGCCGTAAGCGGAGAAATAATGAAGCTAAACGATTATCTTCAAAATATCAAAGGTTTAGCGGCAGTAAATATTTTTACCGCACCGAGCCGTGCCGGTATTGCCAAAGCCTTTGAAAATATTGAATACAGAATTGACGGCAGAAAAATTTATATTTCAAAATATGATATTGAAACGGTAGGTAAAATCTTTAACGCTTGGTTTGGAATAATTTTTGATTTTTATCTCGGTGGAAACGGAAAAGATTGGAACTTTATCGATGGCGAAAAACTCACTTGGGACAATATTGCAAGCCGTGATCTCAGGTGGACAATGGCAGAAAGCAGGTGATTTGTGTTTATGAGCAGTACAAACAAAACTGAAGAATTGGAACTTAACAAATGGATTGGTTCGGATATTCCGCAAATGGAGGACTTTAACCGAGATAACGAGATTATCGACAAAACTCTCGGTGAGCATATATGGGATGTGTCAAAACATGTAACGGTGGAGCAAAAGAAAGCGTGGAGCAATCCTTTGGGTTGTGCGTCATATATCGGCAACGGCAGCGACACCAGAAGCATAAAGCTGAATATGGGTTTTGAACCGTCGGTGTGCTTTGTGTTTGCAACAAACAATGCCGTGGGACTTTCGGATTTCGGCAACAATGTGCATTACAATTATTTCGGCATTGCAACCGTAAACGGCAGTACATACGGCTTGAATATTGACGGAGAAGTGCTTGAAGTTAAAAATGCGGCAGCCACCGCTTCGTTTGAAATGACAAATTTCAATCAAGTTGGTAAAAGTTATCTTGTTGTAGGTTTTAGATAAATAGACAAAGAGTAAAAAGTTGTAATAACTTTTTACTCTTTTTTTATATTTGTGTTGCATAAGATTTATAATAATGGTAAAATAAACATAGCTATTTTTTAAAAGCTATGGAGGTAAATTTGTATGAAAGAAGAAAACAGAAAGTATGCCCGTGAAGTTATGAGCATTGTTGAACATGCGGCTCACAAAATCGGCTCTCGTTTGCCGGGCACAGACGGTGAAATCAAACTTCACGAATACATGGGCGACAAACTCCGTGAAATCGGAATTGAACCTAAAACTGAAGAGTTTGCTGTGTCACCTCGCTCATCAATCGGCGGCTTGTCATATGCAGGCTGGTCGGGCGTTATTATAAGTATCGGCGCAATTATTGCAAATGCCTGTCATTTTGACGGATTGTGGTATGCTCTCGGTGCGCTTGGCATTATTACAATCGTTTGGCTTGTTATGAGTTGCTTTTTCTATAAAACCTGGTTTGATATGTTTTTCCCACAGGAAATCAGCCGTAACACTCTCGGCGTTTTAGAACCTGAGGACGGCAAGTATGATTACACAATCATTCTTTCGGGTCACACAGATACATCTTGGTGCTGGCGTCACAGTGAGCACTCTTATAAGTACAAGGACACGAAGCCGGTTATGGGACTTATCGCAACTTACGGCAAGGTAGGTTTCGGTGCAATTTGCTTCTTCTTCATTGCACTTTTCTCTGTGTTTATGTCAGTGGCAAATATCTGCGATTTTGCAGGTGCCGCTTGGACAGAAAAGTTCTTTGCTTCACAGGGTTATGAAAATCTTATGTTCGCAATGAACTTTGTTCCTATCGTGACTGCAATCGGTTCACTCTTTGTTGTTATGTGGGGCGACCCAAACCCTCGCAACGCTTCCCGCGGTGCTATGGATAATGCAACAGGTATCGGCCTCAGCTATGCTGTTATCAAGTATTTCAAGGAACATCCTGAAAAGATGCCAAAGAACTGCCGTATTATCGATGCTAACATCGGTTCGGAAGAAGCAGGTCTTCGCGGTTCAATGTACTTTGCACAGGAACACCGTTTTGACGATATGACAAAGAACGCTTGGAACATCAATATCGACTCTGTTGCCGATGAGGATTACTTTGAAGTTGTAATCAAGGACGATTGGCAGGGCGTTAGATTTGATACCGATATGGAAAAGATGTTTAAGGATACTTTCAACGAAATGGGTATTGAGTCAAAGACAAACGGCTGTATCCACAACCCTGTCGGCGGTTGCGACTCAACTCCTATGACAAGAGCCGGCATTAAGTCGGTTACATTTGCCGCTCAAAACCCAATGCTTACATATTATTATCATACTTGGAGAGATATGCCTGAGCGTTTCTCCGAAGATACGGTAGGTCAGGGCTTTGATGTTGTATTGTCGGTAATTGATAAAATTGCCGCTTTCCAGGAAGCAAACGGCTACAACGGCCCACAAAAGAAAGCAAAATAATCAATCAAAAAATAAAAACACCACGGCGGTAGGATTATCTACTGTCGTGGTGTTTTTGCGTTTGTTATTGTAGCTTTATCAGTCTTGCACCGTGAGGCTCAACCTCTAAAGTGAGTGAATTCTTTGCCGAGCCGATTGTTTGCTTTTGCCAAATGTCGTACACGGTGTATTCTGTGTTTGGCATAAGGATTTGTGTGAGGTCGGCTTTGATTTTTTTAGCCTTGGTGTCGGTGTTGAAAACGGCAAGGTATTTGCAGTTTTTGCCATGCGACGCCCAAATTATGTGACCCTTATTGTTCTTTTCTTCTCTTGCTATGCAGTGAGGGCCTGCCGATTCTCTGTGCATTTTCATATAGTCGCTGTTTGTGAGAAGTGAGAGCGTAAACTCATCGTTTTCTGGCATATTTCCGCCTATGAACAACGGACTGCCGAAAATTCCCCAAAGCGACATCAAGGTGTAGTGTTCAGGTTTTGTGAAGTTTGACATTCTGTTTTGCTTGCCGTGGTATGAGCAAAGCTTTGAAATTCTGCCGATAGGGAGCATATCACAATCGGGATAATTGCCTGTTTTGCGTACTCCCTGCCATTCTTCGCATTTGTCAAACATAACATAAAGATGTTCCCACAAATCCCAAAAGTCGCCTGTCATTCGCCACATATTTGCGTTTTTGCAAAGGTGGTCTGCTTTGTCACGGAGAGCCGGACCCGGAGAAAGTGAAAGCACAATTTCTCTGCCGCAGTTGTCAATGGCTTTGCGGAGCATTTCAATTTCGTAATCGGCTGTGTACGGATTGTCCCACTTCCTGAACTCCGTAACCGCAATGTCATCACATTTGATGAAATCAACGCCCCATTTGGCATACATATCAATGATTGAGTTGTAGTAATCCTGCGCACCTTCGCAGTTTTTCAAGCCGTACATATCGGTGTTCCACGAGCACACGGAAAAGTGGTGTGCAACATCTCTTGCGGTGTATTTGCTCCCAAATATAGGCAGGTTTTGGTGAACTGCCTGTCTTGGAATGCCACGCATAATGTGGATGCCGAATTTTAGTCCGAGCGAGTGAATATAATCGGCAATAGGCTTGAAACCTTTGCCGTCCTTGGCACTCGGAAATCTGTTTTCGGCAGGCATAAGTCTGCCGTATTTGTCTGTGTTAAGTTCGGTGAAATTGTGATAGTCGTTGCTGTCTGCGGTCGGCTCATACCATTGAATGTCGCAAATAACATATTCCCAGCCGTATTGCTTGAGATTTTTTGCCATATAGTCGGCGTTTGCCCGTAATTGTTCTTCGTTGACGCCTGCACCGAAGCAGTCCCAGCTGTTCCAGCCGCAAGGCGGAGTTTTTGCCCATTGTTTAAAATTGCTCATATTTGCCCTCGTAATTGATTAACTTAAGATTTTCAAGATTGATAGGGGTTATGCCTAAATCGTTTAGGTATTCATGTGCCTTTTTTAAGTTCTCTTTGTCAGAATATACTTCGGGTTTGTGCGCATCAAGTCCGATAACAACCCTGTTGCCGACTTCTGCAATGATTTTCCACACATCGGGATTTGGATAATTGCGATGCGATGTGTAACCCAAAAAGTTAAATTCGAGCGGAATGTCAATCTCTTTCAATGCGGTGATGAAGTTTTTCATTTTTTTGAGATAAACTTCTTTGTCACCTGTAAAATTGATGAGGTCGGGATGTGCAATGTAGGTGAAACAACCTGTTTTTGCACCGATGATGACTTGCGAAATGTATTTGTCCAAAACGGCAACCGAATCGGTTTCGTGTCCTGAATAATGTGCAAAAGGCTCGTATTCATTGTCAGTATAATGCTGACCGAGAATTAAATAATCGTACTCAAAGCCTTTTAGGTATTCGATTTCTTTGTCCCAAAGAGCAGGGAAGTATTCAAGTTCATATCCGGGTTTGATGTCTATTACACTCTTGTATTTCTCTTTCAGAGCCTTTATTGAGTTTGCGTAATCCTGTGCTTTGTCAAGCTGAATTCTGTATCCGCTGTGGTGATTTTTTGGGAACAAATACGGTGCGTGGTCGGAAAATCCCATCACTTCGTAGCCGTTTTTGATTGCCTCAAGCACATATTCTTCGTCCGTGCCTGTTGCGTGGCCGCAACGGTAGGTGTGGTTGTGAAAATTATACATTATCTCACACTTTCAATAAATCTCAAAAAGCCTGCCTTGCCTTCTTCATCACGGGAATAAACTCCGCATTGACCGAGAATTGAGGTGAATACAATGCCGATTTCCTTTTTGAGAATGTCGTCAATGTTGTCCTCGTTGATGTCGTATTTTTGCATAATCATCTCTGCCCATTCTTTGTGAGCGGCGATGGTTTCGTTTGCGGAAATGTCCTCGCCGTTCACCATTGCCTTGCCGAGAACAGCCATTTCGTTTTTAAGTCTTGACGGCAAAACGGCAAGACCCATAACCTCGATAAGACCGATGTTCTCTTTTTTGATGTGGTGGTATTCAGGGTGCGGATGATAGTATCCGAGAGGACAATCTTCTGTTGTGATGTTGTTGCGAAGAACAAGGTCAAGTTCAAATTTGCCGTTTCTCATTCTTGCAATAGGAGTGATTGTGTTGTGCGGTGTGCCCTCTGTTTCGGCATAGATGAACGAATCCTTGTCGGTGTAGCCTCTCCAAGTTGTAAGCACCTTGTCGGCAAGCTCAACAAGTCTTGCCTTGTCTGTGCCGATAATTCTGATAACGCTCATCGGCCACTTAACAATACCTGCCTGAACATCTTCAAAACCGCTGAATGTAACATTTGTTTCAATCGGAGCCTTTGCCATTGCGAATTCGTAGTTACCGCCCTGGAAATGCTCGTGTGTAAGGATCGAACCGCCAACGATTGGAAGGTCGGCATTTGAACCTACAAAATAATGAGGGAATTTTTCAACAAAATCAAGAAGCTTAACAAAAGCGGCTCTGTCTATCTTCATCGGTGTGTGCTCTGCGTTAAACACGATGCAGTGCTCGTTGTAATATACATACGGTGAATATTGCAAGTAGAAATTGTCGCCGCCGAGGGTCATAGGGATAATTCTGTGATTTTGTCTTGCCGGGTGGTTGACTCTGCCCATATATCCTTCGTTTTCCTTGCATAACGCACATTTAGGATATGATGTTGTTTTCATTTTAAGAGCGGCGGCAATAGCCTTTGGGTCTTTTTCAGGCTTTGAAAGGTTGATGGTAATGTCAATGTCGCCGTATTCTGTTTTTGTAATCCATTTGAGGTCGTTTTTGATTCTGTATCTGCGGATGTAGTCACTGTCTTGGCAAAGTTTGTAGTAATAGTCCGTTGCAGCTTTTTTATCTCTGCAGTAAAGGAAGTGAAATTTTGAGATAACCTCGCTCGGCTTAGGAGTGAGAAGTCCCATAATCTTTGTATCAAACAAGTCACGGTAAACCACGCTGTCCTCGCAAAGACCGTTTTCAACCGCATAGTCAAGGATAGAAGCCAAAATATCTTCAAGCTCTGCGTTTTCTGCCTCGCAGTCCTCAAAAGCGTCCATATTGAGTGCTTGGCAAACGGTGTTGATTGCCCAAATTTCGTCCCATTTTTCAATCATTTCGTTTTTGATTGCATAATTAACCAATGATTTTACTGCCACATTAATATTCATAATTCAACCTCTTTTTCAAATTTTCGCTATTATTATATAGGTTATTTCTGTCTATTGCAATACAAATTATTACTAAAATTATATAATTTTTTATTAATTTTTATGTAAAATACTTTACCCGTTTAAAATTTCGTGATATTCTTATTATAAAGTTAGTATAGTTAACAAAGGACTGATATATATGAAAATTTGTGTTTTTGGTGCGGCAAGCAAAACCATTGACAAAAAATACATAACTCCCGTTGAAGATATGGGCGAATATTTGGCTCGCCACGGTCACAGCCTTGTGTTCGGTGCAGGCAGTACGGGAGAAATGGGTGCCGCTTCAAGAGGTTTTAAAAAAGGTGGCGGAATTATCCACGGCGTTGTGCCGAGATTTTTCAAGGAAAATCTTGATGAATTTGTAAATTGGGATTGCGATGAAATGACCCTTACCGAAACGATGCGTGAACGCAAGGGAATTATGGAAAGTTTGGCAGAGGCTTTCATCATTACTCCCGGCGGTGCAGGCACATTTGAGGAGTTTTTTGAAGTGCTCACCTTAAAGCAACTCGGCAGACACAGAAAGCCGATTGCGATTTATAACATTGACGGTTATTACGACCATATGGTTGAAACGATAAAATATGCAATTCAAACAGAGTTTATCAAGAAAAACTGCGAACAGCTTTTCAAAGTTTTTGACGAAACGCAGTTTGACGAAATGATTGATTATATCGAAAATGACGATATGGGCAATTTGACAGTTAAAGATTTAAAATAATTGAGAACAAGGAGGAATGTTCTATGAAAAAATATGCAATTTGTATCGGCAGAGAGTTTTGCTCCGGCGGTAGAGAAATCGGCAAAATGCTTGCCAAAAGACTCGGCATAGCTTACTATGACGAAATTGAACTTCGTGACAGGTCAAGAGATTTGGGCGTTGAGGACGGCATTTTTGAAATGTTTGACGAACAGCCTACCCGTTCGTTTTTGTTCTCGGTTGTTATGGACCCGTATTCAATTGACAGTGCCGTTAATTCGGGCAGAGTGCTTGAGGCTCAACGCAAAGTCATCGAATCTGCAACGGATGAAGGTCCGTGTGTCATCGTAGGCAGAAGAGCGGATAAAATCCTTGAGGAAAAAGAAGATGTAGAGGTTATATCCGTGTTTATCGGTGCGGATATGGAGGACAGAATCGACCGCTTTATGCATAGTGATCAAGAGGATAAGCCTCGCAATGTTCGCCGCTATATCGAACAAAAGGACAGAGAACGCTCATCGTATTACAATTTCCTCGGTGACGGAAAATGGGGCAGAGCGGCAAACTACACAATGTGCTTCTCAACCTCAAAAATGGATAAGGAAAAGATTTGTGACATAATTTGCAATTATGTAAAGGAACTCTAATGGAAAAGAAGTACAAAATTTCGATTAAAAAGAGACTGATTATAGCCTTGTGCGTAATGGTGATGATTGTTCTGTTTATGCCGAGAGTTTATGCTTTAAAAGACGGCGGCAGTAAAGAGTATACTGCACTTACATATCGCATAACAAAGGTACATTCGATGAACCCTGTTGAATCGGAAGAAGAGTTTACCACAGGCACGATTATTGAAATTTTCGGCAGAGAAGTTTACAACAGCGTAGAAGCGTAGATTAGTAACATTATATACCGCAGTGTAATGCTGCGGTATTTTTATGTTTAAAAACGGATTAAAACTTGCTAAAATTGCAAAGTTTTCTTATGACAAATGTAAGAATTTTGAAAAGTTTAAAAAAGTTATTGACATATGTCGATAAAGTGGTATAATGCCATTGAAGCAAAAAAGGCATTGTCGTTACGGAGGTGTTTTTATGGCAAGACCAAAAAAACGCAGACGCATTTGTGCCTATCCCAAAACAATGGGATTTAGGCCGTTTGGCGATTATGCCGATGTGGTTGATTTGGCACTCGATGAATATGAGGTAATGCGACTTATGGACACGCTCGGCTATTCCCAAGAGGAATGTGCAAAGCAGATGGATGTTGCAAGGTCTACAATTGCCGCTATATATGAATCAGCAAGGCTTAAAACCGCAGATGCTATTATTAACGGAAAGTCACTTGTTATCCACGGCGGAGATGTGGAGCTGTGCAAAAGCTACACATTGTGCTGTCACAGGTGCGGTCAAAAGGCTTGTACAAATTGCGAACACGGCACAAATCCGCAGTGCAAAGACAATGTGACTCGATGATACAAACAAGAAATTTACGGAGGAAAACAAAACATGGAAGCATGGAGAAATTTCAACACCGGCGTATGGTGTGACCAAATCGATGTATCGAACTTCATCAAAATGAACTACACCCCTTATGATGGCGACAGCTCATTCTTGCAGGGTCCTACAGAGAGAACAGAAAGAACAATGAAGAGAGTTAACGAGCTCCTTATCGAAGAAAACGAAAAGGGCGGCGTACTTGATGTTGATACAGAAAGAGTACTTTCAATTCTTTCTCACGACGCAGGTTATGTAGTTGACAAGGATACAGATATTATTGTAGGTTTGCAGACAGATGCTCCTCTTAAGAGAGGCGTTTCACCTTTTGCAGGTCTCAGAAACACAGTTCAGGCTTGTAATGCTTACGGCTATGAGCTTTCAGAAAAAATCAAGGACGAGTTCACATACAGAACAACTCACAACACAGGCGTATTCCGTGCATACACAGACACAATGAAGGCTGCTCGTCACGCAGGTATTCTTACAGGTCTTCCTGATGCTTACGCTCGTGGCAGAATCATCGGTGACTATCGCCGTATCGCTCTTTACGGTATGGATTACCTTATCGAGCAAAAGAAGCTTGACAAGAAAAAGATGGGCGAAAAAGAAGTTCTTGATGAGGAAACAATCCACAATCTTGAGGACCTTTCAAAGCAACTCGACTTTATGAATCAGCTCAAGGGCTTGGCTCTTCGTTACGGCTATGATATTTCAAAGCCTGCTACAACAGCTAAGGAAGCTATTCAGTGGCTCTACTTCGGTTACCTTGGTGCTATCAAGGAACAAAACGGTGCAGCTAACTCAATCGGCAGAATTGCTGAATTTATGGATATTTACATTCAGAGAGATATTGATGAGGGTGTACTTGACGAAGTTCACGCTCAGGAACTTATTGACGACCTTGTTGTAAAACTCAGATTAGTTCGTCACCTTCGTACTCCTGAATACAACGACCTCTTTGCAGGCGACCCTGTATGGGTAACAATGGCTTTGGCAGGTGTTACAGGCGAAGGCAAGCACATGGTTTCAAAGACTTCATTCCGTGTACTTCAAACTCTTTACAACCTTGGCTCATCTGCAGAACCAAACATCACAGTATTGTGGTCAGACAGACTTCCTGATGGCTTCAAGAAATTTTGTGCTCAGGTTTCTATTGATACAGACTCAATCCAGTATGAAAACGACGATGTTATGAGAAGAATGTACGGCGATGACTATTCAATCGCTTGCTGCGTATCTGCTATGAAGACAGGTAAGCAAATGCAGTTCTTCGGTGCAAGATGTAACCTTGCAAAGGTTCTTCTTATGGCTCTTAACGGCGGTAAGGACGAAATCGAAGGTCACCAAATCGCACCTGTAGGCGAAATATTTGAAGAAAAAGAACTTTCTTATGACGAAGTTTATGCCGCTTACAAGAAGTATCTTTCATGGATGGCTCGTTTGTATGTAAACACAATGAACATCATTCACTATATGCACGACAAGTATGCTTATGAAAGACTTATGATGTCTCTTCACGACACAGATGTTGAAAGACTTATGGCTTTCGGTGTATCGGGCTTCTCTGTTGCTATCGACTCACTTTCAGCTATTAAGTATGCAAAGGTTACTCCTGTAAAGGACGACCGTGGCATTATCACCGACTTTAAGGTAGAGGGCAATTTCCCTAAGTACGGTAACGATGATGACAGAGCCGACCTTATCGGTAAGGACCTTATCGAATACTTCTATCACGAACTTTGCAAGACTCCTTGCTATCGTGGTGCAAGACACACATTGTCAATCCTTACAATTACATCAAATGTTATGTACGGCAGAAAGACAGGCTCAACTCCTGACGGCAGAAAAGCAGGCGAACCGTTTGCTCCGGGTGCAAACCCAATGCACGGCAGAGATTGCGAAGGTGCTTTGGCTTCTCTCAACTCTGTTGCAAAGCTCAACTATGCTTGCTGCCAAGACGGTATTTCAAATACATTCTCAATCACTCCTGATGCACTCGGTACTGATGAAGATGACAGAATTGAGCACCTTACAACTATGCTTGACGGTTACTTCGAGCAGGATGCTCACCACCTCAATGTAAATGTTTTGAACCGTGAAAAGCTTATTGCTGCTATGGAAGACCCAACCCTTTACCCATCACTTACAATTCGTGTATCGGGTTACGCAGTAAACTTCAACAAGCTCACAAGAGATAAGCAAGAAGAGGTTATTGCTCGTACATTCCACCAGTCAATGTAAAATCTTGACAAAATCTTGATAAATGGCTTAAAACGTGCCGAAAAAAGTCCCTGTTTCGTTACAGGGGCTTTATTTTAAATCTAAACTGTGCTATTATATATCCAATATAAAAATTGCGGAGAAAATTATGGAATTAAAAAAAGGCAGACCTGCCGATGTGACGGGCAGAGAAGAAAAAGAAATCAGAGTTTATGACCTGTTGGATGAACTCGGAATAGAGTATTATCGCACCGACCACGAAGAAGCAAATACTATGGAAAAGTGCAACGAAATCGACAAGATTTTGGGCACAATTATTTGTAAAAATTTGTTTTTGTGCAACCGTCAAAAAACGGATTTTTATATGCTTATGATGCCGGGCAACAAGGTGTTTAAAACAAAGGACATCACAAAGCAGCTCGGTTGCTCAAGGCTTTCATTTGCAACTCCCGATTTTATGGAAGAATTTTTGGATATAAAACCGGGTGCGGTTTCTATTATGGGACTTATGAACGATAAGAATAACCGTGTTCAGCTTGTTATCGACCGTCCTGTGGTTGAAAGCGAAACTCTCGGTTGTCATCCTTGCGTTTGCACTTCGTCACTCAAAATGCAAACCAAAGATGTGCTTGAAAAGTTTTTGCCGGCAGTACATCACGAACCGATAATTGTAGATATGCCTGATTATGAGGAGGAAAATAATGGCTAACATTCATTCGTTTGAATCTCTTGCCGCTGTTGACGGCGAGGGACTGAGATTTGATATATTTTTTACGGGTTGCCCGCTTCGTTGTGCATATTGCCACAATCCCGATACTTGGCGTAAAGGCGAGATTGATATGGAAGCCGACGAGGTTTTCAGAAAGGTCAGACGCTACAAGCCTTATTTCAAAAACGGCGGCGGTGTGACTTTTTCGGGCGGAGAGCCGCTCCTTAACGCAAAGTTTATTAATGAAATTTATCCTATGCTCAAAAGTGAACAAATCGGCTATTGCCTTGACACTTCGGGTTCGGTGGAACTTACCGACGAGGTTAAAACCGCAGTTGAAAATGCCGATATGATTATCCTTGACATTAAGTTTTGCGAGCCTGAAGCGTATAAAAAGTGGACCAAGGGCAATTTTGCACTTCCTGAAGCGGTAGGCAGATTTGCTACCGAAAAGGGCAAAAGATTGTGGCTTCGCACCGTTGTTGTGCCGGGTATAAATGATACCGAGGCGGACATGGATGCCTATGCCGAATACACAAAGCAGTTCAAGTTTGAAAAATACGAATTGCTTGCGTTCCACACAATGGGATTTTTTAAATATGAGGAGAGCGGAATCGAAAATCCGCTAAAGGATTATAAGGCTCTTGATAAAGGCAGACTTAATGAATTGCAGGAATATTTGAATAACAAAATTAAAGAATTGAAATAATGAAAACCGCCGTGGTGTCAATGCATCGCGGCGGTTAATTTTGTTTATTTTACTTTGTAAATGTTGCCCTCAAACGGTTTTAAAATATCGGAATTGTTGTCGTTGGTTGAAAGGATTAAATCGTAATTATAGATATTCGTTGGCTTTGGTTGAGGCGTTTTGCCGAGGTTAAGCTCAACATAATACTTTTCGCCCTCGTACTCTCTGAAATAGCAGTAAACGGGCGGCTTGTTTGTCTTTGCAGGGGTGAAATCACCGTAAACAAGAGCTTTTGTTTCCTTGCGGAGCTTGATTGCTTTTTTGAAGAAATTGAGCACACTGTCGGCTCTGCTTGCTTCGTCCTCTGCGTTGTAGCGTCTGTAATCGTCGCATACTTTAAGCCACGGCTTGCCGGCAGTAAATCCGGCGTTTTTGCTGTCGCTCCATTGGAACGGACTTCTTGCGTTATCTCTTGAACCGATTGCGGCAAGTTTGAAATATTTTTCTTTGTCTTTGCCTTTTTCAACCGCTTCTTTGTAGAAATTAACGGATTGCACATCGTTCATTTCATCAATGGAATTGAAGTTTAAATTACCCATTGCAAGTTCCTGACCTTGGTAAACATACGGAGTGCCACGGAGCGTCATTTCAATAAGCGCACAAACCTTTGCTATTTCCTCACGGTACGCACCGGTTCTGTCGGTTCTTGAAACTACTCTTGGGTTGTCGTGATTTTCAAAGAAAACAGCCGGCCAACAATGGTTTGTGTAACCTGTTTGGAATACTTCAAAACTTTTCATCACCTTGTACATATCCTGCTCGTAAGGGTCGTATGCGGTGTGACCCTGATTTGCCAAAAAGTCAAAGTTGAACACGGTGTCGAGTTCGCCTCTGAAATCTGCGGTGAGCATTTTGTCCATTTCGATTCCTGCTCCGCCGCATTCACCGACGGTGTAAACATCGTAGTTGCCAAAGGTTTTTTCTCTCATTTCGTGCAAAAATTCGTGCAGACGAGGACCGTAGAAATAGTATTCTGCACCTTTAAAACCTGTTAGAGTGCCCAAAAATGCATTTGCTTCAGGCAGACCTTGAGTTTTACTGATGAAGTTGATAACATCCATTCTGAATCCGTCAACGCCCTTGTCGAGCCACCACAACATCATTTCGTAAACGCTTTGGCGAACCTTTTCATTTTCCCAATTCAAGTCCATCTGCTTCTTCGTGAACAGGTGAAGTGCCCATTGGTTGAGATTTTCGTAGTAGTTCCACGCAGAACCTTTGAAAAGAGAAATCCAGTTGTTCGGCGGAGTTATGCCTTTGTCGGTTGCGTCACGCCATATGTAGTAATCGTGATACGGATTGTCCTTGCCCTTCAGTGCTTCTTGAAACCATTTGTGCTCATCGGATGTATGGTTTACAACAAGGTCGATGATAAGCTTCATACCTCTTGCGTGAATTTCGTCAAGCAACTTGTCAAAATCCTCCATAGTGCCGAATTCTGCCATAATTTTTTGGTAATCACGGATGTCGTAGCCGTTGTCGTCATTTGGACTGTCGTAAAACGGACTGCACCAAATTGCCGTAACACCTAAATCTTGTAAATAGTCGAGCTTTTGACGAATGCCGTTCAAATCGCCTATGCCGTCGCCGTTGCTGTCATAAAACGAGCGTGGATATATTTGGTAAATAACGGCTTCTTTCCACCATTTTTCGGTCATTTCACCTTGGTCGGTGATAACCTCGTCTTTTTCGAGATTGAGCATATCGCAAACCATTTGCACGGTCTTTTTGTCAAGAAGTCCGGCTGTTGCGGTTGTGAGCGTTTTGAATTTCAGCTTGCCCATAATCCCCGAATTGATTAAATCTGTCGGCAAACGCAAAACGAGAAAAAGTTTTTCTATAACATCTTTTGCCATAGGGTTAACCATGGCGTCTTTTAATGTTGTGTTTGGCGTGATTTTTATCATGCCGACACCCCCTTATAAATTTATATATTTTATACATCTTTATAGTAGCACACGGCGATAAGCATTTCAAGAGTGATGTAAATAAGCACTCGGATGCTTCAAATGCTAACAAAATATGAATTTTTATTATTTTTTTGAAAAAAGTGTTGACAAATGAACTTTTGGGATATAATATAATAAATGTAGTTAGCACTCAGGTGCAAAGAGTGCTAAAACAAAAAGGAGGAGTTAAGATGATCGGCAACAGACGGTCGGATATATTGAATTTGATAATAAATCACTATATCCAAACAGGCGAACCTATGGGCTCAAAAACATTATGTCAGTTGCTCCCTTATGCAGTATCCTCCGCTACAATACGAAATGAGATGGCGTCACTCGGCGAACTCGGATTTTTGCAACAGCGTCACACATCGGGCGGCAGAATTCCGACAAAGGCTTCTTACAGATATTATGTAGACAATTTGATTGTGCCAAAGCCGCTTACACCGTTTGAAAAGCAAAAGATTAATCAGGTGCTCAGCGTAAATGCGTCCGACCCTGAAAGATTGCTTGCGGATGCGGCAAAACTTTTGGCTGACGCAACGGGTTGCACATCATTCTTTTCAACGGTTAAGGACGAATACGATTGCGTTCAGGGTGCGGATTTGATTCCTGCGGGCGAGAAAAAAGCAATGCTTGTTATGCTCACAGTCGGCGGCAAGATTAAATCTTCGGTTATTCAAATGCCGTGCAGGATAGATGATAATTTCAGGCGGCTGTTTTATGTGCTTGCAAGGGAGTTTTTCATCGGCGTTCCCGTGAATGAAATCAATATGTCGCTCATCCAGTCAACCGCACCGGTGCTCCGTGACAGATTATTTGATATGTTGCCTGTGCTTTCATCGTTTTGTTCTCTTTGCAAAGAGGCAAGCGAGGGAACGCTTCAAATTTACGGTCAAAACAATTTGCTCACGCAGGAGGAGTTCGGCGACTCGGTATTCGGGCTTCTTACATTCCTTGCGGAAAAAACAAAACTTGAGGAAATGCTTACAAGCATTGCAAACAGCAATATTCAAAGCGTTCTTTTCCTCGGAGAAGAAAATCCCGTATACGAGCTTAAAAACACCGCAACAGCCGTTGCAAAGTTTAAGTATTATGATGATCAACTTGCAACGCTCGGTATTATAGGCTCACTCAGAATCGATTATAGTTCTATTCTCCCGAGAATAGATTATATAGTAAAAACCTGTTCTAATTTGTTAAAGGAGGGTGGAGTTATTTATGAGTAAAAAAGAAACAAAACCGGAAGAAAATAAAGAACAAGAAACGGTAAACGAAACAGAAGATACCGCAGTTGATACAGAGGTTGAAGAAAAGAAAGAACCTACGGTTGAAGATCAGCTTGCGGATATGAAAAAACAGCTTGCCTACACGGCAGCGGAATATGCAAATTTCAGAGCGAGATCGGCAAAGGAAAAGGAGCAAACCTATTCCAATGCAAAGGGCAATGTAATTGCCGAGATTTTGCCTGTTATTGATAACCTCGAAAGAGCAATCAATCAAGACGGCGAAGATTTTGAGGCACTCAAAAAAGGTGTTGAAATGACGCTTGACGGTTTGATGACAACCCTTTCAAAAATCGGCGTTGAATCTTACGGCGAAAGCGGTGAAAACTTCGATCCGAATCTTCATCATGCAGTTATGCATATTGATGATGACGGACTTGAAGAAAATGTAATCGTTGATGTATTCCAAAAGGGATATAAGATCGGCGACCGAGTTATCAGACCAGCTATGGTAAAAACAGCCAACTGATAACAAATCAAATCAGTAATTATTCAGAAAAGGAGATATTTTATTATGGGAAAGATTATCGGTATTGACTTAGGTACAACAAACAGCTGTGTATCCGTTATCGAAGGCGGTGAACCGGTTGTTATTTCTAACGCAGAGGGTGCAAGAACAACTCCTTCTGTTGTAGCATTCACAAAGGACGGCGAAAGAATGGTAGGCGCTGTTGCAAAGCGTCAGGCTATTACAAACCCGGACAAAACAATTTCTTCAATCAAAAGACATATGGGCTCTGATTACAAGGTAAACATTGACGGCAAGGATTACACTCCTCAGGAAATTTCGTCAATCATCCTTCAAAAGCTTAAAGGCGATGCAGAAGCTTACCTCGGTCAAAAGGTAACAGAGGCTGTTATTACAGTTCCTGCATACTTTACAGACTCACAGCGTCAGGCAACAAAGGACGCCGGCAAAATCGCAGGTCTTGATGTAAAGAGAATTATCAACGAGCCTACAGCTGCCGCTTTGGCTTTCGGTATTGATAAGGAAGACGACCAAAAGGTTATGGTTTACGACCTCGGCGGCGGTACATTCGATGTATCTATCATCGAAATGGGCGACGGTGTTCAGGAAGTTCTTGCAACAGCAGGTAACAACCACCTTGGCGGTGATGACTTTGATAAGAAGATTATGGATTGGCTTATTGCAGACTTTAAGGCACAAAACGGCATTGACCTTTCAGCAGATAAGATGGCTATGCAGCGTGTTAAGGAAGCCGCAGAAAAAGCAAAGATTGACCTTTCGGGTATGACTCAGGCTCAAATTTCACTTCCGTTCATCACAGCAGATGCAACAGGTCCTAAGCACCTTGAAGCAACTCTTACAAGAGCAAAGTTTAACGAAATGACAGCAGACCTTGTTGAAGCAACAATGGGCCCTGTTCGTCAGGCAATGAAGGATTCGGGTCTTTCAATGAACGACCTTGACAAGATTCTCCTTGTCGGCGGTTCAACCCGTATTCCTGCAGTTCAGGAAGCTATCAAGAAGTTCTCAGGCAAAGAGCCGTTCAAGGGTATCAACCCTGATGAATGTGTTGCTATGGGTGCCGCAATTCAGGGCGGTGTTCTTAACAACGATGTTGACGGCTTGGTACTTCTTGATGTTACGCCTCTTTCACTCGGTATCGAAACAATGGGCGGTGTAAACACAGTTATCATTGAGCGTAACACAACAATTCCTACAAAGAAATCACAGATTTTCTCAACAGCCGCAGATAACCAAACTTCTGTTGAAGTTCATGTTCTTCAGGGTGAGAGAGAATTTGCAAAGGATAACAAAACTCTCGGTATGTTCCACCTTGACGGTATTATGCCGGCTCGCCGTGGTGTTCCGCAGATTGAAGTTACATTCGATATTGATGAAAACGGTATCGTTCATGTAAGCGCTAAGGACCTTGGCACAGGCAAGGAGCAGAATATCTCTATCACAGCTTCTTCAAATATGTCAAAGGAAGATATTGACAAGGCTGTAAGAGAAGCAGAGCAGTTTGCAGAAGAGGATAAGAAGAAGAGAGAAGCCGTTGACATCCGCAACAATGCAGACCAGATGGTATATCAAACAGAAAAGATGCTTTCCGAAGATGCAGACAAGTTCTCAGCAGATGACAAGACTGCTCTTGAAACAAAACTCAACGACCTTAAGGAAGCTTTGAAGGGCGACGACACAGACGCTATCAAGGCAAAGCAGGAGGACCTCACAAACAAATTCTATGAGGTATCTCAAAAGGTTTATGAAGCGGCTCAGGCAGCACAGAATGCTCAGGCAGGTGCTCAGCAGCAGGCAGACCCTAATGCAGGGCAGCAGGGCGGCAATGCAGGTTATACAGATGCCGATTACACAGAGGTTGACGATAACTGATACAAATACTAATAGGATGGGGCGGCGTTTGTCCGCCCATTCTGTGATATAATAGGAGGGCAATCAATTTATGCCTGAACAAAAGAGAGATTACTATGAAGTGCTCGGTGTACAAAAGGGCGCTACAAATGACGAAATCAAAAAGGCATTTCGTCAGGCGGCAAAAAAATATCATCCCGATTTAAACAAGGATGACCCGTCTGCCGCAGAAAAATTTAAGGAATGTAACGAGGCATACTCTGTTTTGTCCGACGCAGATAAGAGAGCAAAGTACGACCAGTTCGGCTTTGCAGGTGTTGACCCTAATTATGCGGCAAGCCAAGGCGGTTACGGCGGCGGAGCAGGCGGCTTCGGATTTGACGGCGATATAGACCTCGGCGATATTTTCAGCAGTTTCTTCGGAGGCGGCGGTGGATTCGGCGGCTTTGGCGGCGGCAGAAATCCAAATGCTCCTCAACGAGGCAGAGATATTCAAACGACCGTTACTATTTCTTTTGAGGAAGCGGCAAAGGGTTGCAAGAAAACCGTTGAAGTGTCAAAGGTTGAGGACTGTTCAAAGTGTCACGGCACAGGCTGTGCAGAGGGCACAAGCCCTAAAACCTGTACGCAGTGCGGCGGCAGCGGTCATATTACTGTTCAGCAAGGCTCCGGATTTTTCCAAGTCAGCTCAACAAGGCCGTGCCCAACCTGTAACGGTACTGGTAAAATTATCGACAAGCCGTGTACAAAATGTGCCGGCAGAGGCAAGGTACGCAGAAAAACAAAGGTTGACATCAACATTCCTGCCGGTATTGACAACAATCAAGTTGTTACGGCAAGAGGCTTGGGCGATGCCGGTGTAAACGGCGGACCTGCGGGCGACCTCAGAGTCGGTGTTATCGTTCAGGACCACAAGGACTTTATCCGTGACGGTTACGATATTCATTACGAAAAACACATCAGCATTGTTGAGGCTTGCCTCGGTGTTAAGGTGCGTATTCCTACTCTTGACGGCGATGTTGAGTATTCCGTTCCGTCGGGAACACAGCCAAACGAAGTGTTCAGACTCAAGGGCAAAGGTATTCAGCGACTTAACAGCGTTGCAAAGGGCGACCTTTATGTTCATATCGTTGTTGATATTCCAAAGTCACTCACCGAGGAACAAAAGAAGTTACTTAAAGAATTTGACAAGTCCTATGTTGCCAATAAGGGCAAGGAAGGCTTCTTTGACAAATTCAAAAAGAAATAATATTTAAATGCAAAAGGCAGGCTGATTTTAAGCCTGCCTTATAAATTTTCTAAATCTTTAATCTTTGATATCTTAATGTGATTTTGTGCTTCAAGCTTATTTTGGAAAACGGTTATGTGCTCGTCCGTAAGAGGGGTATATAACTGTTTTTTTAATGTGCCGTTACTAATGGCGGTGATAAAGTTGCTTAAGGTATATTTCAAATTGTATGCTTTTAATGTGTGGTTATCTATGTAGCAAATCGATTTTTTCGATTCGATATCGGGGAAGTCATTTATAACAGCGTAAACACCGCTTTTGTCGGATGCAAAAATGTTTATGTAAGGTACGGCATATATTTCCGTTGAGCAGTCCCGTTCATCAAGAAAAAAGTTTATGCCGTATTTTTCTTTTGCCGTGTTGATAAAATTTGAATCGTTCTCGTCAACAATCGGAGTTGTTATTTTGCCACAAGTGACAAATTCGTCCTCTTTTGAAAAGACAAATCGAGCACTATGCTTGTTAAAAAATATTTCGTTTATATCAATGTAGTAAATCATAGGTTTAACATCCTTGTATCATTGTGATTTTATTATAAACTTTGTTGTGATTAAAAGCAAGTTTTAAATTTTTTTGCCGTTTTGGGCGTTTTTATAGGCTTTATGCTCTATATGTTAAATACCTGTTGTCCGCAAAATAACACGCTTGGTTGCAGGGGCATATTATGTAGTGTAATATGGAAGCTGTCCCCGGAGGTGCAAGGCACCTTTAGTTAAGAAAGGAGCGAAAGCGTGAACGGCTTGGCACAAACAATTATAACCGCAGGTGCGGTAGTGACAGCCTGTCTTACGGTTTTCGGTGTGGGGAGGTCGTTTGCAAAATATCTTTGTTCCGTTAAGGACAGGGCACGCACCCGTGCCGAACATTCCACGGCTCAGGACAAAGATATTGCAAGGCTGAAAGAAGAAAATCAGCTTATTTGTTACGGACTTTCCGCCGCACTTGACGGTTTGGAGCAACTCGGTGCAAACCACTCTGTACCGATTGCAAAAAACAAATTGCAAAAGTATTTAAACGAACAGGCACATAAGTAGTATTATCAGCTTGACAACTTGAATTTTATTTTACGGGAGGCAAACAATGATTTGTACCAAAACAACACTCAAAAGGGCGGCAAGAACCTTTGTTCAGTCCGCTCTTGCATACATCACGGTTAATGTGGTGTATATTAATTTTACGGATGATAAGGTAAGCGTAAAATCCGCTGTAACCGGTTTGGTTGTAGCCGCAGTGTCGGCAGGAATTTCCGCTGTGATGAATCTTGAAAAGAAAGACGGTGCTTGCAAGTGACCTTTAATAAATGGGTAAAGGAAAATCTCGGCAAAGGCATTGATTACGACGGCACATACGGTGTGCAATGCGTTGACCTTGCTAAGCATTATATCAAGAATGTTCTTGGCGTAACACCGCAAAGCATCGGCAACGCTATTGAATATTACAACAAGCGTAAAACGAGTGAGTACCTCACAAAGAATTTTAAATGGATTGACAACACGGCGGAGTTTATTCCGAAAAAAGGCGACCTTTGCGTGTTCACATCAAAAAGCGGCAACGGCCACATTTCTGTTGCAACGGGCGAGGGAACAACCTCGTATTTTTATTCTTACGACCAAAATTTTCCAAAGTCAAAGCACGAGCCTATGACTAAAATTAAGCACAGCTACACTTCGTTTTTGGGCGTTCTTCGTCCTAAAAAGAAGAAAAGCACATCTTTAAAATATTTCAAAGCCTACAAGGGCGACAGCAAAAGTATTGTTGACGCACTTGAAGCAATAGGCGCAAAAAGTGATTTTTCTTATCGCAAAAAGATTGCCGCTAAGAACAAAATCAAAGATTATAAGGGAACGCCCGAACAAAATGAAAAAATGCTTGCGTTACTCAAAAAAGGTAAGCTTGTAAAACCGTAAAAATAACCCCACCGACCTGGTGGGGTTTGTTTATTCTTCTATAAGATTGTTTTCTTTCAGCATTGCTACAAAGTTTTCCACATCGGCTTTTGCCTTTTCTTCGTCAACCTCGTATTCGGAGGTAACTTTTTTTACCACTTCGTCAACGGTTGTGTCCTTTAACAAAGCGTTCCAAAAAAACGCACCGCTGTCATTCAGGGTAATCATTCCGTTGAATATTTTTTCGGCATTGCCGACAGGAACAACTATGTTTGAACCTGCAATATTGCGTATGGTGAAGCCTTTTTTTATTTTCATCAGCCTTTAAGACCTCTCTCTTGTCTGTCCATATCTTCAATTACAATATCGTAAATTTCGCCGAGGCTTCTGCAATATTCCAAAACCTTCCACGGCTCGTTGGTGTGATAGTGAATTTTGATTAAATCCTCGTCACCGACTGCGATGAGGCAGTCGCCCTTGAAGTGCTCCACAAAGTAATCGTTGATTGCGTCCTCGTCAAGGTCTGTGCCCTCAATGAGAAGCTGTGTGTCGTATCTGTATTCAAGCATTGTAAAATCTCCTTTGGTTAAATTTTGTTGAGTGCTTGCTCAATGTCTGCGATGATGTCCTCTGCAGCTTCGATACCGCAGGAAAATCTTACCAAGTCAGGCGTAACACCGCATTCTGCGAGTTGCTCGTCTGTCAACTGACGGTGAGTTGTTGATGCAGGGTGCAAGCAACAGGTTCTTGCGTCTGCAACATGGGTAACAACGGCTGCCAATTCAAGGCTGTCCATAAATGTTGTTGCCGCATCTCTGCCACCCTTAACGCCGAATGAAACAACACCGCAAGTGCCGTTTGGCATATATTTTTGAGCAAGTGCATATTGGCTGTCGTTTGGAAGCATTGCACACTTTACCCATTCGATTTTTGGATGATTTTCAAGATACTCTGCAACCTTTTTTGCGTTTTCGCAATGTCTTTGAACTCTCAAATGCAATGATTCAAGACCGACATTCAAAAGGAATGCTTCGTTTGGCGACTGAACAGAACCCAAATCTCTCATAAGCTGAACGGTTGCCTTTGTGATGTATGCACCTTTGCCGAATGTGTCGGTATAAACAATACCGTGGTAGCTGTCGTCAGGAGTTGTGAGTCCCGGATATTTGTCGTTTTGAGTCCAGTCAAAATTACCGCTGTCAACGATTGCACCGCCGATTGTTGATGCGTGACCCTCCATATATTTTGTTGTTGAATGTGTAACAATGTCAACGCCGAAATCAAACACACGGCAGTTGATAGGTGTTGCAAATGTGTTGTCAACGATGAGCGGAATTCCGTTTTTGTGAGCAACTTTAGCAAATGTTTCGATGTCCAAAATGTCAAGGCTTGGGTTAGAAATTGTTTCGCCGAAAATTGCCTTTGTGTTTGGCTTGATGGCAGCTTGTATTTCTTCTTCCGTTGCAGTCGGTGAAACAAAGGTGAAGTCGATTCCGAGCTTTCTCATTGTAACATTGAAAAGATTGAATGTGCCGCCGTAAATTGCAGATGATGATACAATGTGGTCGCCTGCCTGTGCAATGTTAAACACTGCATAGAAGTTTGCCGCCTGGCCCGAGCCTGTGAGCATTCCTGCCACACCGCCCTCAAGAGCCGCAATCTTTGACGCAACATTGTCGCAGGTTGGGTTTTGAAGTCGTGAATAAAAATATCCGCTCTTTTTCAAATCGAAAAGGTCGCCCATCTCGGCACTGCTGTCGTATTTGAATGTTGTTGATTGAACAATCGGTATAACTCTCGGTTCACCGTTTTTTGGTTTGTATGTGCCTTGCACACAAATTGTATCAAGCTTCATTTTATTTTTCCTCTCTGTAAATGATAACTTAAATGTTTTTATTATATATAATTCGCAGTCCGTCAATCAAAAGATTTTCATCAATTATCATATCGTGACTGCAATTTTTTGCTATTGATTTGCCAAGACCGCCTGTGACAACAACCGTTGCCTTTTCGCCGAGTTCCTGCTCAAATTTGTCAATGAGTCCGTCAAGCATACACGCTGTGCCGATTACACAACCTGATTGCATACTCTCGATTGAATTTGTGCCGATGATTTTTTTCGGCGCCGTTATGTCAATCTGCGGAAGCAAAGCCGCACCTGCCGATAAAGCGTTTATAGAAGTTTTTACTCCTGTTGTGATTGTTCCGCCCAAAAAGTTGCCGTCTTTGTCGAGCACCGAGCCTGTGGTTGCAGTGCCCAAGTCAAAGATGATTGTCGGCTGCGGATATTTTTCTTTTGCCGCAACCGCACCCACAACAAGGTCTGCACCAAGCTGTGCCGGGTCGTCAATTTTTATCGAAAGTCCTGTCTTTATTCCGGGACCGACAACTATTGCATTTACCTTGCAAACGGTGTAGATTGCTTTTTTCAGCGTGGTAACAAGTGCCGGAACAACCGAAGAAATGATTGCACCGTCAATTTGTATGTTGTTGTGCAAATTCAAAAAAGAATATATCTTCATTGCACATTCGTCTTCTGTTTCATGTATATTGGTGGAAACCCTGCCTGAGCTGACAAGTTCCTCACCGTCAATAACGCCAAGCACGATGTTGGTATTGCCCACATCAACTGCAAGTAACATAGTCATTACCTCACTTTAGTTTGTATCTAATATATATTATCATATATGTTTCGCTTTGTAAAATAAAAAATTATTAAATTTCTATTGACAAATGAAAAATTTATGCTATAATAAATGTCGTTGACCACGGAAGCATAGCTCAGCTGGGAGAGCACCTGCCTTACAAGCAGGGGGTCACAGGTTCGAGCCCTGTTGTTTCCACCAAAAAACATAGACACTCTTTTGAGTGTCTATGTTTTTTTATGTTTTGCGGGCTCGAACCTTATATTCAATCCGACAAATTCGGTCTAAATTTTGAGCTTATGTATAATGTATAAAATAAAAAACATATTTCTCTTGACTTTTCGCTGTTTTCTGCTATAATAATTAAGCCGCATATTATGGGCAGTAAGAAATGCACCTCGGTGTGTTCGCCTATCGTAGCGAGACTTATGAAGGAGAGTTATTACTATGTACGCAGTTATCGTAACAGGCGGAAAGCAGTACAAGGTATCTGAAGGTGATGTTCTCTACATCGAAAAGCTCGATGCTCAAGCAGAAGCAAAAATCACTTTCGATCAGGTTCTTGCAGTTGGCACAGACAAGGGTCTTAAGGCAGGCAAGGATTGCGCAAAGGCTACTGTTGACGCAACAGTTGTTAAGAGTGGCAAGGGCAAGAAAATCACTGTTTTCACCTACAAGCCAAAGAAGAACGAAAAGCGCAAGATGGGTCACAGACAGCCTTACACAAAGGTTGAGATCACAAAGATTAACGCTTAATTGTTTGATTTAATGATTAACAGAATAGAATTTTTCAAAAGCGGTGATATGCTTACAGGATTTGAATGCAAAGGTCACACCGGATTTGCCGACGAGGGCAATGATGTTTTGTGTGCATTCATCAGCAGTGCGTGTTATCTCACGGCAAACACAATCACGGATGTTATCAAACTTGATGCCCGTGCTTCTGCTTCCGACGGATATATGTCATTGCGCATCAAGTCATCACCGGAAAAGGCGCAGGATATTCTCAACGGTTTGGTTCTTCATATGACGGAACTCCAAAAAGATTATCCTCAAAACATAAAAGTAACTATATCGGAGGTGTAATTATGCTTAAGCTTAATGTACAACTTTTTGCTCATAAAAAAGGTATGGGTTCTACAAAGAACGGCAGAGACAGCGAATCAAAGCGTTTGGGCGCAAAGAGAGCTGACGGTCAGTTCGTACTTGCAGGCAACATCCTTTATCGTCAAAGAGGCACACACATCCATCCTGGTACTAATGTAGGTATCGGCAAGGACGACACACTTTTTGCTCTCGTAGACGGTACAGTTAGATTCGAAAGAATGGGCAAGGACAGAAAAAAGGTTTCTGTTTACCCAGTTGAGCAGTAATTGACAGATTCATCCGCAGTCGCAGGATTGCGGATGTTTTTTGTTTGCTCGGTTGACAATCGGGCAGAATATAATTATAATTAAAATGTCGCAAAGATAATGACAAAACGAATTGAATTTTGTTTTCTTGCAAAATATGTCTCCGTAGCTCAGTTGGATAGAGCGACTGCCTCCTAAGCAGTAGGCCATCGGTTCGATTCCGGTCGGGGATGCCAAAAATTGAAGTCTTGAAATCCTTGCAATTAAGGCGTTTCAAGGCTTTTGTTGAAAATGCACTTACTGCGTGCTATAATGAAGCCGAAAACAAATCATTTTTAAAGAAACGGAAAAATTATGTTTGTAGATATTGCGAAAATAAAAATTAAAGGCGGCGACGGCGGTGCCGGTGCGGTTGCCTTTCACAGAGAAAAATATGTTGCGGCAGGCGGTCCTGACGGCGGTGACGGCGGAAAGGGCGGAGATGTTGTTTTTGTAGTTGACGACAATCTTGCAACTCTTGCCGACTTCAGATATAAGCGTAAGTATTCCGCACCAAACGGCGAGGGTGGAAAAGGCGGTCGTTGCAACGGCAAAAAAGGTCAAGACCTCGAAATCAAAGTGCCTCGTGGAACAATCATCCGTGAAGCAAACAGCAAGGCTGTTATGGCGGATATGAGCAAAACAGAGCGTTTTGTTGCCGCAAAAGGCGGAAAAGGCGGATGGGGCAATATGCACTTTGCAACTTCAACCCGTCAGGTTCCTCGTTTTGCAAAACCGGGTGTTCCGGGCGAGGAATGGGAAGTCAGCCTTGAACTTAAACTTCTTGCGGATGTCGGTCTTGTCGGTTATCCGTCAGTCGGCAAAAGCAGTCTTATTTCTGTTGTTTCACAGGCGAAGCCGAAAATCGGCGATTACCACTTCACAACTCTTGTGCCGAATCTCGGCGTTGTAAGTATGGGCGAGGGCAACAGCTTTGTTATTGCCGATATTCCGGGGCTTATCGAGGGTGCAAGCGAGGGCGTTGGTTTGGGTCATCAGTTCTTGCGCCATGTTGAGCGTTGCAGAATGCTCATTCACATTGTTGATGTCAGTGGCAGTGAGGGCAGAAATCCGATTGACGATTTTGAAAAAATCAACGAGGAACTCAAAAAATTCAATCCCGACCTTGCCGAGCGTCCTATGATTGTTGCGGGCAACAAGATTGATATGGCAGAGCCTGAACAGATTGAAGAGTTCAAAAAATATGTCAACGATAAGGGCTATGAATACTATTCTATTTGTGCGCCGATTATGGAGGGCACAAAAGAATTGATGAATGTAACTTGGAATATGCTCAAGGAGCTTCCTCCGATTAAGGAATACGAAGTTGAGGAAATTCCGCTTGAGTCACTCATTCCGGAGGATGACAACAGCTTCAAGATTACTCAAGAGGACGAGGGCTACTACCTTGTTGAGGCAAAGTGGTTCCCGAGAGTTCTCAAGGGTATTGATGTCACCGACTATGAGGCACTTCAGTATATGCAAAGAGTGCTTGAAAAGAGTGGCGTGTTTGACGCATTAAGAGAGAAAGGGATTCAAGAGGGCGACATTGTCAGCCTTTATGACATTGAATTCGAGTATATTCCGTAATGAGATTTACAGATAAAGAAGCACATCCAAACGAACTCAGTCCGCTTAACCTTGCGTTTATCGGTGACTGCATTTATGAAATGCTTGTGCGTGAAACTTTGGTGCTTGATGCAAACCGTCCCGTAAATGATTTGCACAAGGAAAGCGTAAAATTTGTGTCGGCAAAGGCTCAAACTTTGGCTTATGACAAAATCAAGGATGTTCTCACCGAGCAGGAAACCGCAGTGTATAAGCGTGGCAGAAATGCCAAGGTGGGGCATAATCCAAAATCCGCAAGCCAGGGAGAGTACCACATCGCAACAGGTGTTGAGGCACTTTTTGGGTATTTGTATCTCACCGAGCAGGACGACAGAATCAAAGAACTGTTTGGAATTATAACCGAATAAAAAACAATTTAATAAGAATAACCGTTCTTGTATTTCCGTAATACAGGGCGGTTATTTTTTTGAATAAAGTTGTAAAAATACGGTTAGATACGGTGTTATTATTTCCATGGCTTTATCTGCCGACATTAAAATTATAAATTTGGTGTGTTGAATTTTATTGACACAAAAAGTACACAATGGCATTATATACTTATGGCAAGGAGGAAGAAAAATGTACAGAGTTTTAGTTGCAGATGATGAAAAAGCAATCAGAGAATCGGTTTCGGATTATTTGAGGGCAAAGGGATTTTCCGTAGCTGTGGCATGTGATGGCAAAGAAACTGTTGAAAAAACAAAGTCGGATTCGTTTGATTTGCTTATTCTGGATGTTCGTATGCCGAATATTGACGGTTTAAATGCTTGCAAACTGATTCGTGAATTTTCTTTGGTGCCGATACTTTTTCTTTCGGCTTATGGCGAAGAAGATGATTTTTTAAACGCTTATAAGGTTGGCTGTGATGATTATATTGTTAAACCGTTTCCGCTGTCGGTACTTGTTGAAAAGTGTAATGCAATGATTAAGCGAAACAAAAGCATTGATACCGAAATTATAATCGTCGGAAGTATTTCGATTGACGCTGAAAGGCGAAAGGTTTTCACTCCCGAAAGCGTTGTAAATTTGAGTAATGTTGATTTTGAACTGCTTTTGTATCTTTGCAGAAATAAAGGCATTGCCCTTAACAGGGATATAATTTTAACTCGTGTTTGGGGCTATGATTTTGACGGCGACGCAAGAGTTGTGGATACACATATCAAGAGGATAAGAAAGGCCCTCGGCAGGCATTCCGCTCAAATAAAAACAATCTCCGGTGTCGGTTACTCTGTAGAGGAGGTGTGATTATGAACAAGAAAAGAATGAATTGCATAATCACTTTGTCGCTTGCCGTGTTGTATGTTATTTGTGCCGGACTGTCATTTAATATTTGTTATTCCAAAGAAGGACGGGATTTTGAAAACGCTTCTATGAATTATGTCAATTTGCTTTTAGATAATATCAATAATATTATTTATTCCGATGGCGGAGCACAAAATCTTGACGAATTGCAGGAACAGCTTGCAACTGCCTATACCGAATTTTATCCGTCTTATTACGGGGTTTACGATGAACACGGAAAACTTGTGTTCAAAAACAGTTCGTATATCCAAAGCGATGATATAGGCTTTGTTCCTGTTGATGCAAATGATGAAGTAACAGAGCAGTATTTGTTGTTTGACAAAGAATTAACTTCATATCCCGTGATTGATAAATTTTGTTATGTTACAGAAAACAATAAGATTGTTCCGACAAAATTATATTTTGTTTCGGCAGATGAGAGCATCGATAAAAATGCTTCAAAAGTTATTGTGCTCAGCAATAAAAAAGCAACAGGTGAATATATAAGCAAAACCGATTTTTTAGGTTTTACAAGTAATATTTCGTATAATTATAACAAGGTTAATAAAAAGATAAAAAATGATTTGATTGATTTGTATTCCAATAAAAATGTAAGCGTTTCCGATATAGAAAATACGGGCGGATACAACGGATGCGATGAAGCAAAATATACAAGCACTTTTGAACTTGACGGCAAAAAATATTATTTTATTGTTCATGTAAAGCACAGTTTGTTTTACGATACGCTCATAAGTCAAACTTTTAAAAACAGTATTTATAATCAAACTTTTTTGTTTTTGATTGTTGCTGTCGTGTTGTTTGTTACACTTAATAAGATGTTTGACAAAAACGAAAAACTAAATCAGGCACGGCAGGCTTTTACTTCGGCAGCGGCACACGAACTTAAAACGCCGATTACAATTATCAACAATCAATGCGAATGCCTGATGGAAAATGTAGCACCCGAAAAGCAGCAGGAATACATTTTAAATATTTACAGGCAAAATAGGCATATGTCGTCACTTGTAGGCAACCTTTTGCAGTACAATCGCATTGATTTCGGCAAAATTCAAAAAACAAAATTTGATTTTAAAATTGTATGCCTTGAAGAACTTGAAAAGTACGAGTCACTTATTGAAAATAAAAACCTAAGTATTGATACTTCGGAAATTTATGATGATGAAATGACGGCAGATGAAAAACTTATCAGGCTTGTTGTTGATAATTATATTTCGAACGCGGTAAAATATACTCCGAACGGTAAGAACTTAAAAATTTCATATGACAAGTATAAGGGCTTTATTGTGTTTAATGAAGGCAGTCATATTGATGAAGCGGATAAAAATAAGATTTGGGAAGTGTTTAACCGTTCGGTCGGCGATGAAGTGATTGAATCAAGCGGTATGGGACTTGCGGTTTGCAAAAAGATACTTGACGCACATAAGTTTAAGTATGGATTTAATAATCTTGAGACCGGTGTTGAATTTTATTTTAAAACAAAATAATTCTTTACAAATCTGATTTTGTGTGATATAATCTTTTTGCTAAATGCGGATGACTCGGTTCTGGGGGCAAGTCGGATACGACATACACCGAGCCCACTACTGTGTTTTTCGCAATGCAAATATTATTATGAAAGGTGATTTTAATTATGACACAGGCAGAAAAGCAAGCTATTATGGCTGAATACGCTACTCACGAGGGTGACACAGGTTCTGCACAGGTTCAGGTTGCTGTTCTCACAAAGAGAATCAACGAACTCACAGAGCACCTCAAGGTTCACAAGAAGGACCATCACTCACGCAGAGGCCTTCTCAAGATGGTAGGTCACAGAAGAAACCTTCTTGCTTACATCTACAAGAAGGATATTAACGAATACCGTGCACTTATCGCAAAGCTCGGCATCCGTAACACTCTTGAGCGTAACATGGCTGAAAACGAGGACTAATAATCCGTTGGCAAGTGATACCTGTTTGGCATCGCTTGCCTGTTTGTTTTTGATTCCAAAGGAGGAGCAAACAATAGTAGTAAATTGAGGGTGTAACTGCACAGATTTATGCCTTGAGTTTATTACTATTGCCCTCCTTTTGATATATAATAAAAATATTAATTTAGAGAGGTAAAAGTATGTTTTTCAAGAATTTTAAAGTATGGGAAACAGAGCTTGCCGGCAGAAAACTTACCCTTGAAACAGGTAAGATGGCAGGCCTTGCAAACGCATCAATCCTTGCTCGCTATGGCGAAACAGAGGTTTTGTGTAATGTAACAGCATCGGCAAAGCCGAGAGAGGGCGTTGATTTCTTCCCACTCAGCGTAGACTACGAAGAAAAAATGTATTCGGTTGGCCGTATTCCGGGCTCATTCCAGAGAAGAGAGGGCAGAGCTTCCGAAAAAGCTATCCTCACATCTCGTTGCATTGACCGTCCTATCCGTCCTTTGTTCCCAAAGGATTTGAGAAACGACTGTTCGGTTGTTGCAACAGTTATGTCTGTTGACCCTGACTGCTCACCTGAAATCACAGCTATGATCGGTGTATCCGCTGCAATCGCAATTTCGGATATTCCATGGGACGGCCCTATTTCAGGCGTAAATGTCGGTCTTGTTGACGGTCAAATTGTCATCAACCCGGGTCTTGAGGACAGAGCGAAGAGCGACCTTGTTCTTACAGTTGCTTCAACAGCAGACCTTATCGCTATGATTGAAGCAGGCGGTAACGAAATCAGCGATGACCAAATGTTTGACGCTATTATGGCAGGTCACGAAGAAAATAAGAAGATTGTTAAGTTTATTCAGGGTATTGTTGATGAAATCGGCAAGCCAAAGTTTGCTTACGAATCATCAGATCCTGATCCTGAAATCCTTGCTCAAATCGAGGACTTCTGCATTGAGGATGTTAAGAAAGCACTTGATACAGACGACAAGAATGTTCGTGATGAGGCTCTTCTTCCTATTTATGATGCAGTTCACGAGAAGTTTGACGAACTCTTTGAGGGCAACGAGGGCAAGATTGACGAGATTATGTATCTTGTTCAAAAGCATGTTGTTCGTGCTTGGCTCAAAGATGAGCACAAGAGAGTTGACGGCAGAGGTATTGATGAAATTCGTCCTCTTAATGCCGAAATCGACCTTCTTTCAAGAGTTCACGGTTCGGGTATGTTCACAAGAGGTCAAACACAGGTACTTTCAGTTGCAACACTCGGTCCTATGAATGATGCACAAATCCTTGACGGTCTTGATGAGCAAACCGAAAAGAGATATATCCACCACTACAATTTCCCATCATATTCAGTTGGTGAAACAAAGCCGTCAAGAGGCCCGGGCAGAAGAGAAATCGGCCACGGTGCTCTTGCAGAAAAAGCACTTGTTCCTGTTCTTCCGTCTGTTGATGAGTTCCCATATGCTATCCGTGTTGTATCCGAAGTTCTTTCTTCAAACGGTTCAACATCACAGGGTTCAATCTGCGGTTCAACTCTTGCTCTTATGGCAGCAGGTGTTCCGATTAAAGCTCCGGTTGCAGGTATTTCTTGCGGTCTTATCACAGGTGATGAGGGCGTTTACGGCGACTTTATGACAATGGTTGACATTCAGGGCCTTGAGGACTTCTATGGCGATATGGACTTTAAGGTTGCAGGTACAAAGAAAGGTATTACAGCAATTCAGATGGACCTTAAAGTACACGGTCTTACTCCTGAAATCATCAAGGAAGCTTTTGCAAAGACTCACAAGGCAAGAAATTACATCCTTGACGAAATTATGCTCCCTGTTATCAGCGAGCCTCGTAAGGAACTTTCAAAGTACGCTCCAAAGATGTACACACTTCAAATCGACCCTGACAAGATTGGCGATGTAATCGGCAAGGGCGGCAAGGTTATTCAGGAAATCCAGTCTGAATACGAAGTTAAGATTAACATTGAAGAAGACGGCAGAGTATTCATTTCAGGCGTTGACGCAGAAAAGTGCGAGGGTGCAGTAGGCGTTGTTAAGCTTATCGCAACCGATCCTGAAGTCGGTGCTTTCTACAACGGTGTTGTTACAAGAATTATGAACTTCGGTGCATTTGTTGAAATTGCTCCGGGCAAGGAAGGTCTTGTTCACATTTCCCGTCTTGATGTTAAGAGAACAGAAAAGGTTGAGGATGTTGTTAATGTAGGCGATTCAATCATCGTTAAGTGCATTGAGATTGACGACCAGGGCAGAATTAATCTTTCAAGAAGAGATGCTTTGATTGAACTTGAGGGTATGAAGCCTGAAAATGATATTGAAGAAACTCCTCGTAAGCCAAGACGCGATAATCATCGCCGTGGCGACAGAAGATAATTAAATATCAAGTTTACACAGCTTTCCTTGCTTGCAGGGGAAGCTGTTGTTTTTGAAGTGGGCAACAATTATCGGTTTGTTCAAAAATTGTTTTCTTGATTATATAACTTATATATAGTATAATAGTAATACTATTTTTAAAGGAGCATTTTTATGAGTGAAAAAATCCCAAATATGGATTTTGACGCAGATGAAGTAATTGACGACTTCAAGTCAAAATTCAAGTGGCCTTCAAGCAACGAGGTCGAAGTGGTGGTTAAGCCGCCAAAAGTAGGTCTTAAATTTTTGATTTCGCTTCTTATTACCTTGGTTGCGGGTGCAGGCGTTTATTATATGATGATTCCTGCAATGAATTTTAAATCAACAGATTTTTACACATTTTGGTTTATAATCATTGCAATTTTCTGTGCTTCGTTTTATCTTCTTTGCGGTGCAAACAAAAAAGTAGAACGCCGTGAATATTGCAAAAAACGCTCGATTTTTCCTATTGTGTTGGTTGTTATGATGCTTGTTGTTATGGCGGTCGGCTGGCTTGTGGGTTGCACACTTTTCCGTGCAAAGAGTTACAGCGAACTTGTCGATGTTAAGGAAAGCAGTTTTTCCGAGGACTTCAAGGATATTAATTACACCGATGTTCCTCGTCTTGATGCGGTAACATCAAAGGTTCTTGCAGATCAGCAGCTCGGTTCACTTTCGGAATACAAGAGCCAATATGTTGTTTCCAATGTGTCAACTCAAATCAATTACAAAAATCATCCTGTCAGAGTTGCATATCTTGAATATGCCAATGTGTTTAAGTGGTTTAACAACACAAAGGACGGTTTGCCGGCATATATGCTCACCGACCTTGTCAGCCAAAATGTAACTGTTGTTAACTGCGTTGAAAAATTCAGCAGCGGTATTAAGTATTCTCCAACGGAACTTTTTAATGAAAAACTTATCCGTCATTTGAGATTTCAGTATCCAACCGCACTTCTTGACACCCCTAATTTTGAAATTGACGATGAGGGACATCCTTATTGGATTACTCCGGTGCTTGACAAGACAATCGGTCTTTTCGGCGGTACCGATGTAAAGGGTGCAATTATTACAGACGCTCTCACGGGCGAAAGTCAGTATTACAGTATGGGTCAAATCCGCACGGACGACTCTCTCAACTGGATTGATGTTGTTTATAACGAAAATCTTGTTGTTCAGCAATATAACTATCACGGCAAACTTTCACACGGCTTCTGGAACTCTATTATTTTCCAAAATGATGTAAATGTTACATCGGACGGCAGCGGAGTTATTGCTATGGACGATGATGTGTGGGTTTATACAGGCGTTACATCTGCTGAGGCGGATACATCAAACTTCGGCTTCATCCTTTGCAATCAGCGTACAAAAGAACTCAGATATTACAAAAACGGCGGTGCTCAGGAAAGTTCGGCTCAGGCTTCGGCAGTCGATATGGTTCAGCAATATCGTTATCAGGCAACCTTCCCGATTCTTCTTGATATTGAGGATCAACCTACCTATTTTATGTCACTTTACGGTGACGGTTACACGGTTAAGGGCTATGCGCTTGTAAACCTTGATGACAAAACTATCGTAGGTACAGGGCTTCTTGACAACGAAAAGTCACATTCAAACGCACTTAATGCGGCGGTTGAAAACTATATTTCGGCTCTCAAAGATAAGAATAAGGTTGACAAAGATGCAAATGCCGATGATTACAAGGTTGATGACTCCTCGTCAAATACTATGGTTGACGGTGATAATGCTTCGGCGGATTCAACAACCGAACAACCGCAGGAAGAACAAAAACTCGCCGTTACAGGCGAAGTTAAGGACATCAAAACTTCTGTAAATGACGGCAACACGGTTTACTACTTGCAGGTTAAGGGCAAGTATTATTACATCACCGTAACCGATTGTATGGATGTTCTTCTCATCAACAAGGGCGATAAGGTTAAAGTTACCTACGCCAAGGACGGCGACAAGTTCGTTCTTGCAAGTGATGTTGAAGTTGTAAAATAATTTAATAAATCGGAGACTGCTAAGAAAGTCTCTGAATTTCGTTTTCTTGCGAGTGGGAGCTGTACGATGGTACCGCCCCCGAGCAAAAAACGGAAAGCGCCAAAAATGCTGTAAGTATCAAACTTACAGCATTTTTAAAACTCTACCGTCAACACTTCGTGTTGCCACCTCCCTCTTTTGAAAAAAGAGGAGGCATAATTCTGTTGGGTTATATTTGGCGTGGTTCAGAGGCTTTATCGGCAGTCTTTTGTTTTTCGCAACCGTAAGTTTACATTGTTCAACCGTTTTTTGATTGCCAAAATGGTTGATTTTTGCTATCATTAGGTTAGCAAAGGAGGTAGCTTATATGAAATTTGATGAGAACTTGAGAGCGTTTAGAAAGCAAAAGGAGTTTTCACAGGAATACCTTGCGGAGAAAATGAATGTATCCCGTCAGACTATTTCCAAATGGGAGAACGGCACGGCTATGCCCGATTTGAAAAAGTTAACCGATTTGGCAAGTCTTTTTGATGTCAGTATGGACGAACTGCTCGGAACATCTGCACCCGATTACAAAACCTCGGTGTCCGACAATGCCGAACTTGAAAATTTGAAGCAGGCGTTTGACGAATACAAGGCTAAAAATAAAAAGACAACAATCATATTCGGTGCGGTATCAACAGTGCTTGTTGTTGCATTGATTTTTACAACGGTCAATTTGTCAAATTCAATCGCAAATCTGCAAAGCAGGGTGAACAGCTTGCCGTCGGGGCAGGTGATTTATCAAAATGACGGTGATGACGACAGCAGTATTCTTTGTGATGTTGATTGCTTCGTTTCAAAGGTGGACAAGGACAATCCCGACAAGGTTGAAATGACCTTTACTTATGCACCTAAAACTTATGTTAAAGGTACGAGTGTAAAGTTTGTTGTGACCGATGCGTTGAAATCTACCGACCCGCAAACAACATTTGAAGCGGAGTTGAGCGGTAATTCGTTTTGTGCTGTGATTCCGATTAAAATGTCGGGTTCAAACACGGTGAATGTTTCGGTTGATGACGGCACAAATGTCACCTCCGAACAGATGGATATTGATTGGGTTGGCGAGTATTATGCCTTTATAAATCAAATCCAAAATTATGACATTGATTCGACAGGCACAAACGAAAGAATAATTTTTAGTGAGAACACTGTTCAGTGGGAAGAAAATTCCGAATGTCCGAAAATTACAAAGGCTTTTCTTGAAGCCGAGGACATAAACGGAAAAATCGTTTATTCCAAAAAATGCAAAATTAAGTTATCCGATTCTGTTTATTCGGTTGATGCCGAAAGTTTTGACAGCGCTGTGAAGATTTCCGCTGTTTATATAAAGCTTATTGATGAATACGGCACAGAATGCAGAATGAAATGCGCTTATGTTTATAATGACACCGACGGTTTTGATTCAACTGCCGAATCGGTTGAAGTGACTCCCGAAGTGACAATAAGATTCCCTAACGGAATGAAGTTGACAAGTTAATCGAAAATAAAAAAGGCTATTTTGGTGTGAATACCAAAGTAGCCATTTTGTTATATTTGTCAGAATGCGATTTTTTCTTCAATGAATGCTTCGAGTTCTGAAATAGGAAGTCTAACCTGCTCCATTGTATCTCTGTCACGAACTGTTACGCAACCGTCCTCAACAGAGTCAAAGTCGTATGTGATGCAGAACGGAGTACCGATTTCGTCCTGTCTGCGGTATCTCTTTCCGATTGAGCCTGCGTCATCATAGTCAACCATAAACTTCTTTGAAAGGTTTTGGAACACTTCTTCAGCCTGCTCGTTGAGCTTCTTTGAAAGAGGAAGAACTGCGCACTTGTACGGTGCAAGAGCCGGATGGAAGTGCATAACGATTCTCTTGTCGTTCTTTTCCTCGTCAAGCATTTCTTCGTCATATGCTTCGCAAAGAACTGCAAGGAAGAGTCTTTCAACACCGAGTGACGGCTCGATAACATATGGAATGTATCTCTCGTTTGTTGTGCCGTCAAAGTATTCAAGATTCTTGCCCGAAGTCTTGATGTGCTGTGTGAGGTCGTAGTCTGTTCTGTCTGCTACGCCCCAAAGCTCGCCCCAACCGAACGGGAAGTTGTATTCAAAGTCGGTTGTTGCCTTTGAGTAGAAGCAAAGTTCTTCAGGGTCGTGGTCACGAAGTCTGAGGTTTTCAGGCTTGATGTTGAGTGAGTAGAGCCAATCTCTGCAGAAACCTCTCCAGTATTCAAACCACTCAAGGTCTGTACCCGGTTTGCAGAAGAATTCAAGTTCCATTTGCTCAAATTCACGAACACGGAAGATGAACTTGCCCGGAGTAATTTCGTTTCTGAATGACTTACCGATTTGAGCAACACCGAAAGGAACTTTTCTTCTTGTTGTTCTTTGGATGTTTGCAAAGTTAACAAAGATACCTTGTGCGGTTTCGGGACGGAGATAGATTTCGTCCTTGCTGTCCTCTGTTACACCTTGGAAAGTCTTGAACATAAGGTTGAACTGACGAATGTCGGTGAAGTTGTGAGCACCGCAGTTTGGGCAAGGAATGTTCTTTTCCTTGATGTAGTTGCTGAGTTCTTCGTTTGACCAGCCTGCAACATTTGTGCCGTCAAAGTCCTCAATAATTTGGTCTGCTCTGTGACGGGTTTTACATTCACAGCAGTCCATAAGTGGGTCGGAGAAACCGCCCAAGTGTCCTGAAGCAACCCATGTTTGTGGGTTCATCAAAATTGCGGAATCAAGACCTACATTGTATTTGTTCTCTTGGATAAACTTCTTTCTCCAAGCGTCCTTGATGTTTGTTTTGAGTTCAACACCCAACGGACCGTAGTCCCAAGTGTTTGCAAGTCCGCCGTAGATTTCACTGCCCGGATATACAAAGCCTCTGCCTTTGCAAAGAGCAACGATTTGGTCAAGTGTTTTTTCAGAATTTAACATTGAAATGTCCTCCAATTTTTGATGTCTTATATTATACTATTTATATTGTTTTTAGTCAACTTATTTTGTAATGCTCGTCTTTGAGCACCGCCTCGGCACATTTGATTCCGTCAACAGCGGCAGAAACAATGCCTCCTGCATATCCTGCGCCTTCTCCGCAAGGATAAACGCCCTGAATGTTGCATTCCAAAAATTCGTCACGCAAAATGCGGACACTGCTGGAACTTCTTGTTTCGGGTGCCGTGAGCACTGCATCATAAAGATTGAAGCCGTGGAGCTTGTTGTCCATTTGCACTATTGCGTCTTTCATTGTTGCCGAAACCTTTTGCGGCAAACATTCTTCAATGTTTGTGAGCGTAACTCCCGTAGGGCAAGTAGGCTGAACATCACCGAGCTGTGTGCTTTCTTTGCCTGCAAGGAAGTCGCCGACAAGCTGTGCCGGTGCTCTGTAATCTCCGCCGGCAAGTTCAAATGCCTTGTGCTCAATTTCTCTTTGATAATATATTCCTGCAAGCGGATGGTCGGATGGAAAATCCTTTGGCTCGATTCCAACCAAAAGTGCGGAGTTTGCGTTTTCTCCGTCACGGGCAAGAGAACTCATACCGTTCACGATAACGCCCTCTTTTTCGCTTGCTGCGGCAACAACAGTACCGCCCGGGCACATACAAAATGTGTATGCACCACGCTCGTGAAGTCCGTGGCAGGCAAGTTTGTAATCGGCAGCACCCAATTTCGGATGTCCTGCAAATTTGCCGTATTGTGCCTTGTTGATGAGACTTTGCGGATGCTCGATTCTTGCACCCACTGAAAACGGCTTTTGTATAATCTCAACTCCGAGGTTGTACAGCATTTCAACCGTATCTCTCGCACTGTGACCGATTGCCATAATTACGCTGTCGGTCTCGATGTCAAAGCGTTCTCCGTGGCAGATATATGACACACCCTGAACCGCTCCGTTTGCCGTGTGGAGTTTGTCAAGTCTGCATTCAAGCTTAACTTCTCCGCCGAGTTGTTCAATCCTCTTGCGGATGTTTTTTACAACTATCGCAAGTCTGTCTGTGCCGATGTGCGGCTTTGAAGAATACAGAATTTCTTCGGGTGCACCTGCTTCGTAAAGTTCTTCAAGCACCTTGCGGATGAACGGACTTTTAATTCCCGTTGTGAGCTTGCCGTCCGAAAATGTACCGGCTCCGCCCTCGCCGAACTGAACATTGCTTTCTTCATCAAGTTTGCGTTTTGTCCAAAATTCGTTTACATCACGCTGTCTTGCATCGATGTCCTTGCCTCGCTCAAGTATAATCGGCTGTGCACCTGCCTGTGCAAGTATAAGCCCTGCCAACATTCCTGCCGGACCAAAGCCGACAACGATCGGGCGAAATTGTGAACTTCTGTTGTTTGCAGGCAAATCATATTTGTACGGCTTAACCGTCATAACCTTGTTTGATTTGCACTTTGCAACTATTTGCTCCTCGTCAAGCGATATTGTCACATCCACGCTGTATGTGAAATGCACATCGTCCTTGCGTCTTGCGTCAACGCTCTTTTTGAATATCGTCAGATTTGTGATGTATTTTTCGTTTATTTTTAAAACTTTTGCCGCCTTTGATTTGAGGAGAGCCTCGTCATCGTCAAGCGACAGCTTAATTTCGTTAATTCTAATCATATTTCTTTTCGTTTCAGTTTGGTTGTTATGTCGGTTGCGGCGTTGATACCGCTGTATATTGCATATGTGAGGTTAAAGCCGCCGCATTCAAATTGATTATCGGTGAGTTCACCCACTATGTAAAGAAATGGTATAATCTTTGATTCGTTGCAGTCGGTTAATTCGCTGTTAGGTACGCCGCCCTTTGTGATTTGAGCAAAGTCATATCCCTTTGTTCCGGTAATTATTATGCGTTGATTTTTTACGCATCTTGCCATTCTGTCCGCTTCGCCGTTTGCTTGCTTTTCAAGTATCGAGCACAGCTTTTGCGGAAGTATTCCGGCAAACGAGCCGAAATTTTCAAGATGTTGCTTCAAGTCTTCTTCGCTCATTTCGGGAACAAAGTCGATGATTGCAACGGTTTTATCCTGCCCCGATTGAAGTCTTTTGTCATTGATGAAAGTTGAAAGATTCATCACAACGATGCCCGAAAGACCGTAGTCCGTAAACAAAAGTTCACCGTATTCCTCGCCGATAATCTCGCCGTTTGTTTCTATTTTTACAAGGCATTTTGTCCTTGTGCCTTTGAGCGAACGGCAATTTTTGTTTGATGATTTGAGCTGAACAAGGGCAGGGGAAAGTTCGGTAATTGTGTGACCGAGCGATTTTGCAATTTCATATCCGCTGCCGTCCGAGCCGAGTGCCTTTTGAGCTTTGCCGCCGGTGGCAAGGATAAGCGTTGCACTTTCAAACACGCCTTTGCTTGTGTAAACAAAAAAGTTGTCGCCAAAGTGCTCAACCCGTTTTATTTCACAGTCGGTTACGATATTTATGCCAAGGCGTTCACATTGTCTTTTGAGCACATCGACAACCGTTGCCGCCTGCAATGAATAAGGATACATTCTGCCGCATTCATCTTCACGCAATACAAGACCGAGCGATGAAAGAAAGTCAAACACTTCGCCGCAGTGCTCGGCGTTTTTGTTTGCAATGTTGCATCTGCCGTTGCCCGTTGCGTGAATTTTTTTGAGTATATCGTCAAGATGTTCCAATACGGTTACATCAAAATTAGGATTGTTTTGTTTTATTTTGATTGCCGCCGCAATGCCCGAAGCACCGCCGCCGATTATAACCGCCTTCATAGCTATTCCCTCATATATAACTGTAATTAATGTATATATATTATAATACATTATAAATTTTTTTCAACTAATATTTTCGCTCTGCCGCTTCCTTTTGCACGGAATATATGATTTGTCACGATTATCGGCAGAAAAGGGTTGACTTTTGTTGACATCTGTGGTATAGTCTTTGTACCTCGTAGAAAAGGGCTTTTATTTTTGTGCCCTGATTTTACAAATCCGTAAGCGTTGCGGATTTGACGGCACGAGGGAGATTGTTATCGAAATTTAATAGGAGGTGCCGAAATGAGAGTTAAGATTACATTAGCTTGCACTGAATGCAAACAACGCAATTACAACACAATGAAAAACAAGAAAAACACACCTGACAGACTTGAAATGAACAAGTATTGTCGTTTCTGTAAGAAGCATACACTTCACAGAGAAACAAAGTAACGGAGGAATAACGATGGCTGAAGATAAAAAGGCTAAGAAGACAGACGCTAAAAAGTCAAAGAACGACAAGCAGAAGTCTAAGAAAAATCCGTTCAAGTCAATCGCAAGTTTCTTTAAGAGTGTAAACAGTGAAGGTAAAAAGGTTTCATGGCCTAAGGCACAGGAAGTGTTAAAGAACACCCTTGTTGTTATCGTAGTAATCGCTATCGTAAGTGCGGTAATTTATGTTATCGACCTTGGTCTTACAAGCGGTATGAAAGGCATTAAGCAGTTGGCACAGACAACTACAAGCCAAACAGAGAAAACAACAGCCAAAACAACAGCCGAGGCTCTTACCGAAGCTACAACAGAAGCCACCACTGCCGAATAATTAAGGAGGCACACGATGGAAGAAGCAAAATGGTATGTTGCTCACACATTTTCAGGTTATGAAAACAAGGTGGCAACCGACCTTAAAAATAAGGTCGAAAACCTTAATCTTACTGATATGATTCAGGACATTGTCATTCCTACCGAAACCGTTGTTGAAGTAAAGGACGACGGCACAAAGAAGGAAATCGAAAGAAAGATTTTTCCTTCATACATTATGGTAAAGATGATAATGACAGACGACACTTGGTACATTGTCCGCAACACAAGAGGCTGTGCAGGTTTTGTAGGACCTGAAGGTAAGCCTGTTGCTCTTACCGAAGAAGAGGTTAGAAACCTCGGCGTAGAAAAGGTAAGCGTAGAGGTTCAGTACGAAGTTGGCGATATGGTAACCGTTATTGACGGTCCTCTTGAGGGCTTCACCGGTACTGTTGAATCGATAGACACAGCCAATAACAGCGTACAAGCAATTGTATCTATGTTCGGTCGTGAAACTTCAGTTGATTTTGAACTTGACCAACTCGAAAAGGTCAAAGATTGATTTTAGTAATCGGCAGCTTTGTGCTGCATTTACCGTAGGGCGTTATTTATAGCGTCTTATGAGTGGGAGGAGATATAGCTTCTCCGCCAATAACCACATTTTTTAGGAGGAAAATAATTATGGCTCAAAAGGTAGTAGGTTTAATTAAACTTCAAATTCCTGCCGGTAAAGCAACTCCGGCACCACCTGTAGGTCCGGCTCTCGGTCAGCACGGTGTAAACATTGTTGCTTTTACAAAAGACTTTAACGAAAGAACAAAGAATGACGCAGGTCTTATCATTCCTGTAGTAATTACTGTATATGAAGACCGTACATTCACATTCATCACAAAGACTCCGCCTGCAGCAGTTCTTATTAAGAAGGCATGCGGTATTGACAAGGCATCAGGCGTACCTAACAAGACAAAGGTTGCAACAATCTCTAAGGCTGATGTTCAAAAGATTGCAGAACAGAAGATGCCTGACCTTAACGCAGCATCACTTGAAGCTGCTATGTCAATGATCGCAGGTACAGCTCGCAGCATGGGTATTGTAGTAGAAGACTGATTCCCAATGTGGGAGGAAAAATCCGATTAACCACTGGAGGTAATTTTTAATGAAACACGGAAAGAAATATACAGACGGCGCAAAATTGATTGACCGCGCTAATTTATACACATCAAAAGAAGCTTTGGACCTCGTTGAAAAGACAGCTAAGGCTAAGTTTGATGAAACAGTAGAAGTACATGTTCGTTTGGGCGTTGACTCTCGTCATGCTGACCAGCAGGTTCGTGGCGCAGTTGTTTTGCCAAACGGTACAGGTAAGGATGTTAAGGTAGCAGTATTCGCTAAGGGCGACCTTGCAAAGGCAGCTCAGGATGCAGGTGCCGATATCGTAGGTGATATGGACTTGATGCAAAAGATTCAAGGCGGCTGGATGGAATTCGATGTATGTATCGCATCTCCTGATATGATGGGCGTCGTTGGTCGTTTGGGTAAGGTTCTCGGTCCTCGCGGCTTGATGCCTTCACCAAAAGCAGGTACAGTTACTATGGATGTAGCAAAGGCTGTACAGGAAGCTAAGGCAGGTAAGATTGAATATCGTCTTGACAAGTCAAACATCATCCACTGCCCAATCGGCAAGGTATCATTCGGTACAGACAAGCTCCTTGAAAACTTCAATGCTCTCCTTGACGCTATCATCAAGGCTAAGCCTGAAGCAGCAAAGGGTCAGTACATTAAGTCTTGCGCAGTAGCTTCAACAATGGGCCCTGGCGTAAGAATCAACCCATCAAAGGTTGGTACTGTTTCTGTAGCAGAATAATAAAAAGGTGTTGACAAGAGTGTTCTCTTGTGATACAATATACAAGCTGTTCAACCAAAGACAGTAGGTGTCCCTGTGACATAAGCTTTGTCGCCTACCGAGGAATGAGCATTATGTAGCACTTTGTGCAAAATTATGTAATGTTGTGCATCCTCGATTTGGGGATGCACTTTTATATTTGTTGGATAGCTCCAAAAGTCCGTTTTATGCGGCAAAATAATTATGGAGGTAAACTAAAATGCCAAGTACAGTAGTTCTTGAAAAGAAAAAGCAACAAGTTGCCGATCTTGCAGAACGCATCAAGGGTTCATGCGCAGGTGTAGTTGTTGACTACAAGGGTATTAATGTTGAAGACGACACAAAGCTCAGAAAAGAGCTTCGTGAAGCAGGCGTTACTTACACAGTAGTTAAGAATTCTATCCTTAAGCGCGCAGCTGAAGAAGTTGGACTTGAGATTGCGGATTCTGTTGTAGAAGGTACAACAGCAGTTGCAACATCAGTTGACGATTATGTAGTAGCAGCTCGTATTCTCAACAAGTACGCAGAAGAAAATGAAAACTTCAACATCAAGACAGGTTATCTCGACGGCGCAATCATCGCTAACGAAGAAGTTGTAGCACTTGCTAAGCTTCCTTCAAGAGAAACTCTTCTTGCAACTATCGCAAGTGTAGTAGTAGAACCTATCGCTTGTATCGCTCGTGCAGTTAATGCTCTTGAAGAAAAGGGCGGCGCATCAGCAGTTGAAGCAGCTCCTGAGGAGGCTCCTGCAGAGGAAGCACCGGCAGAAGCACCGGCTGAAACACCGGCAGAATAATTACTAAATTTAATTCTAATTATAACGGAGGAAAAAATCATGGCATCAGAAAAGATTACAGCAATTGTAGATTCAATCGCAGAACTTACAGTTCTTGAACTTAAAGAACTCAAAGAAACAATCGAGGAAACATTCGGCGTAACTGCAGCAGCAGTAGCAGTAGCAGCAGCTCCTGCAGAAGGCGGCGCAGCAGCAGCTGAAGCTAAGTCAGAATTCGATGTTGTTCTTACAGAAGTAGGCGCAAACAAGATTCAGGTTATCAAGGCAGTTCGTGAAGCAACAGGTCTTGGCCTTAAGGAAGCTAAGGAAATCGTTGACGGTGCTCCTTCAACAGTTAAGGAAGCAATGCCAACAGCTGACGCTGAAGCTCTTAAGGAAGCTCTCACAGCAGCTGGCGCAACAGTTGAACTTAAGTAATTTTAGTTTAAACTTAATCCATAATTTAGGAAGCTACCTCAAAAGGGTAGCTTCTTTTTTATATTTAATAAGGCTATATATAAGTTAAACGACTGCCTCACAAAAGTGAAGCAGCCGTTGGGTGCTTATTTATTTTTTATTTTTGTGCTTGTCTTGGCAAAACAACCTTGACCTTGAACAAATCGCCGTCGATGTGGATTTCCATTCTGCCGTGCATTGCCTGACAGAGGTTGTCTGCAATCGAGAGTCCCAAACCATTACCCTCCTCGTTGCGTGACTTATCCCCACGAACAAAGCGTTCTTTCAGTTCATCCGCCGAAATATCAAGCTGTTGAGCCGAAACATTTTTGATTTCAAACACGGCGGTGTTGTTCTGCTCGTAAACATCCGCATAAACTCTTGAGCCTTTTGCCGAATACTTGCGTGCATTTGACAACAAGTTTTCAATAACTCTGTATGTCTTTTGACCGTCTGCTATTGCCGAAAGGCTCTTTTTGTCGCCCTTGAAGATGAGTTCAAGTCCGTTGTCGGCAAATTCCTGCTGATGTTCAACTACTGCCTGGGTTGCAAGCTCTCCCAAATCAAGCTGTACCAAATTGAGCTTTACCACTCCGCTGGTAATCTTTGACGCTTCCACAAGGTCGTCAATAAGTCGCTTCAGCCTGCCACCCTTTTCGTCAAGAACACCGATGTATTCCTGCGCTTTTTCGTCTTGAATATCGCAATGCTTCAAGAGGTCAACATAAGTGATGATTGATGTGAGCGGTGTTTTCAAATCGTGCGAAACATTTGTGATAAGTTCGCTTCTCATTCGCTCATCTTTAACAGCCTTGTCAACCGCACGGTTAAGTTCCTCGGCTGTGTATTTTTGTGCATCCACAAGCATTTTGAGGCTTTGCGGAAGTTTTTGGTAGTTAACTCTCGGCGGTCGTCTTTCGTTAAACGCCTTGATGATTTCGTCAAGGTCCATAACATATTTCACAACAAACACAAGGCTTGCTACATTCATACCAAACCAAGCAAGGCAAAGGAGCCATCTCACTCCGCCGTCATCACAAAACCACACAAAGAACATCAACAGCAAATTGACAACACCGTAGCCGATGAGATATGCCATTAGTTGCTTTTTAAACACATCAGGGCGGTATTTTAAGAACGCAATGCCTTTCTTCTTTGCAGGTTTTGCAACAACCGTCTTAAAGAGCCATACAAGGCACTTTATCAGCATATAAACAAGTGTGTTTTTGAAAAATCCGCTGTGAGCCTTTACCTGTCTTGCCACCGATGTGAGCCACTCGCTCATAACAAGGAAGATTGCAAAAGCAAGGGCACAAACAAGAGGCATGAACATATTTGAGTTTACAATGCTGATAATCATATCAGCTAAATCATTGTAAATATCCGCCTCGAAAAACAGAATTTTAGCATAACAATAAAGTGAATTAACCAACAAGAAAAATCCGCCTGCAACAAGTCCGCCGCTTACAAGAAAATGCAAATCGTTTGGCACTTTGTCGATTTTGGAAGTTTTGTATTCACTGCCTTTTCTGCCTGCAAGCACGCAGTTCCAAACAAGGAGCAACAGCAAAAGTATGATGCAGGCAACGCTCACGGCAAAGTTTTTCATCGGATTATGATTGACTTTGTCAAAGTTTTCCTGAATTTCGGAATAGTAATCATCCTTTGCCTTGCTCATATCAATTTGAAAATAAGCCTGCTTTGTGTTATTGGTGTAGAAATCATCATAATCATTGCAAAGCGAATAAAATCTGTTTCTGCTCAAATTGTCCTCGCCGAGCCAAAAGCCTTTATCTGCCGTTGCACTCTTTTTGAATGCGTTTACATCATCAACATTTGTGTAAACGACACCGTCTTTTGATTCAATGTAAAATTGCAAAGCATCTGAAACTTCGGTTTGAGTGAAATAAGGTCCGAGATCTTTGGTTACTTCGTTATCAAACTTTTTTTCAAGGTATTTTTGTGCCTGTTCGCTTGAATATGATAACGGAACAGAACAGGTAAACCACAAATATCTTTCTGGCGAAAGTTCTTCCGAATAATTTGTCGAAAGTTCTTCCGAATAATCTTTTTCAAAGTAAAAAACATCTCTTCCGAACTCATCGAATTTATGTTGAATGTTATACAGCGATGAAGCGTCGTCATAATCAACATCACCGTCATCATCTTCGTCATAATATTCATTATACTCATCATTATACGACTTTTGCAACGCTTGACTGTTTGCATCATAAAAACTTTTTGATTCAAGGTATTTTGCAAGCATACCGTCAACGAATTCCGTTTTCTTTTTTTCTATCTGCTTTTGCATATAGTTTCGATTTGACCAAGCAAGCACAGAATTAACATCTGTTCTAAAATCATTTTCAAATCCGTTCATGTCATAAACAGTGAGGTCGTTGCTCAGGCAATCGCCAAAGCCAAACAGATACGCCGATTTGACAACTTCGATTCCGTTGAGCATACCCACGACAACAAAAATCAACGCAAGCAAAAACGAAATAACTCTTGAAGTCTTTTGAATTTTAATATTTTTCAATTTTGTATCCAAGTCCATACACCACCTTTAGATATTTAGGGTCTTTGGGGTTAATTTCGATTTTTTCTCGGATATTTCGTATATGTACGGTTACGGTTTTTTCAATGCCGAACGAAGCCTCGTTCCACACAGCCTCATAAATCTGCGAAGAAGAAAGAACAACATTCATATTCTGCATAAGATATTCAAGAATTCTGTATTCACGGGCTGTGAGGTGAACCTCCTCGCCGTCAACGGTCACACGCTTTGACTTTGTGTCGAGCACAAGACCGCCCGTGATGAGCTGACTGTCGGTTTTCACCATCGAGCCGAGAGTTGAATAGCGTCTGATTTGGCTTTTCACCCTCGCCACAAGCTCAAGAGGATTGAACGGCTTTGTAACATAATCATCGGCACCGAATGAAAGTCCCGTGATTTTGTCCGTGTCTTCGCTCTTGGCAGAAAGAAGAATAATCGGAAAATTCTTGTTTTCTCTGATTTTGAGCATAGCGTTTAAGCCGTCAATCTTGGGCATCATAATATCAAGGATGAGGCAGTGCACTTCATTATTTTCCGCAACCCTGATACATTCCTCGCCGTCAGAAGCGGTGAGAACATTGTAGCCCTCGTTTTCAAGATAAATCTTAATTGAATTTTGAATTGCGATGTCGTCATCGCATACTAAAACCGTGTACATATATTTCCCCTCCGGTGATTATATTAAACCATACCGAATTTAATAATTGAACAAGAAAAAGTAAAGAACTGTCAAAGAATTGTACATTGAGAAGTAGGGGAGGATATTATCCTCCCGAAAAATCATCTTTTTTTAATATAATGATACTTTTTGTTTTGAGTGAAAATGAACACTTCCGACATAATAAGTGTACAAACTTCTGCAACCGTGATTGAAAGCCAAATTGCCTGCTTGCCGAACAACAGCGGCAAAGCAAAAATGCAAACGATTTGGAACAAAAGCGTTCTCAAGAAGGATATAATCGCACTGACAAGTCCGTTGTTGAGTGCCGTAAAAAATGCCGAAGCGTAAATGTTATATCCGACAATCAAGTACGAAGTTGCAAACAGTCTGAACGCCATAACCGTAAGGTCATATAAGCCCTCGTCATAGCCGACATAAATGTTTGCAATAGGTCCTGCAAGAAATACGGACGCAAGCGTAATAATTGCCGAAGCACCGAACAAAATAGCAAGACTTTTTTTGAAAATATTTTGCAATTCCTTGTTGTTTTCGGCACCGTAATTGTAACCGACAATAGGTGCGGAACCGATGGAATAGCCGATAAAGAGCGATGTAAACATAAAGTTTAAATACATAATTGTGCCGTAAGCCGCAACGCCGTTTTCGCCGTAATATTTCATAAGCTGATAGTTGTACATTATGCTTACGATATTTGTGGAAAGATTTGTCATAAGCTCGGATGAACCGTTTGTACAGGTTTTGAGCAAAATTTTACCGTCAAATTTTGTTTTGCAAAGACGGAGTGAGCTTGAATTTTTGCTTATAAAATAGATAAGCGGAACTATACCGCCGATACTTTCACCCGTTACCGTAGCGGCTGCCGCACCGACAATGCCCCATTTGAACACGCCGACAAACAAAAAGTCCAAAATAATATTTGTAACGCCTGCAATGATTGTTACGGCAAGTCCGATATGCGGTTTGCCTGCCGTAGGCATAAAACTTTGAAAGAACACCTGGAGCATAAACGGAGTTATGCTGATCGTTATAATTCTGCCGTAAAGAACGCAATATTCAAGCATATTTTTATCTGCACCGAGGAGCTTCGCTATTTGCGGCATAGCAATTTCAGCCGCAACAAAAATCACAATTCCGACAGTTATTGTGATATATACAAGCATTGAAAAAACTTCGTTTGCCTTTTTATTTTTACCCTCGCCGAGCAATTTGGATACAATGGCATTACCGCCCGTGCCGAACATAAAGCCTATTACGCCCATCATTAATAAAAACGGCATAACAAGATTAACGGCGGCAAACTGTGTTTTGCCCGTGTAATTTGATACAAAGTAGCCGTCAACAACATTGTAAATGCTTGAAAATATCATCATAACGATTGACGGAATTGTAAATTGCATCAACTTCTTAAAATTAAAATGGTCCGAAATTTGTGTTTTCATTTTTCCTCTCCGAATCTATTTTACTCAATGACTATACCATATATATGTAGATTTGACAACCGTGAATGTAAAAACCGCAAAAAACAAAAAATCACCCGTAGCATTTCTACCACGGGTGCAATAAATTACTTTACTTTGTTGCTTCAACAATGCCCTCTGCAAGGCCGGCAATAGATTGAATTTCCGATGGAATAATAATCTTTGTTGCCTGACCGTCTGCCGCTTTTGCAAAAGCTTCAAGAGCTTTAAGTTTAAGCACCGCATCGTTTGCATTTGCTTCGTTAAGCAGCTTGATTGCCTCTGCGCTTGCTTGCTGAACGGTTGCGATAGCCTGTGCCTCACCCTCTGCTTCTCTGATTTTTGCTTCTTTAACAGCTTCTGCGGCAAGAATTGCGGATTGCTTTTCTGCCTCAGCTTCAAGGATTTTTGATTCTTTATGACCTTCTGCCACAAGAATTCTCGATTGCTTTTCACCCTCGGCACGGAGGATAGCCTCACGGCGTTCACGCTCTGCCTTCATCTGCTTTTCCATAGCGTCCTGAATTTCACGAGGAGGGATAATGTTTTTTAGTTCAACTCTGTTAACCTTGATGCCCCACGGGTCGGTTGCTTCATCAAGAATTACACGGATTTTTGCATTGATAGTGTCACGGGATGTGAGAGTTGAGTCAAGCTCAAGCTCACCGATGATGTTACGGAGTGTTGTTGCCGACAAATTTTCAATAGCGGAAATCGGACTTTCAACACCGTAGCAGTAAAGTTTTGGGTCGGTGATTTGATAAAACACAACCGTGTCAATCTGCATAGTAACATTATCTTTTGTAATTACAGGCTGTGGTTTGAAGTCAACAACCTGCTCTTTGAGGGATACAATCTTTGCAATTCTGTCGATAAACGGGACTTTCACATGAAGTCCTGTTTCCCAAGTTGTAAAGTAAGTGCCGAGTCTTTCAATAACATAAGCCTTTGATTGCGGAACAACTCTGATGTTTGCAAAAACGAGAGCCAAAAGTGCAACAACGAGCACAACGATTACTATAATTAATTTCATAAATTTTCTCCTTTAAATAATTCTATTATATGTTAATTTTGTTTAACTATTAATTTTACGCCGTCAATTTTTTCAACAGCAACGAGGCTGTTTGGCGGAAGAATTTTGTCATCACAACTTCGGGCAGTCCAAACCTTTCCGTCAATTTTCACTGTTCCTGTCTGTGCAATGTTGTTGATTTCCTCAACAACCACAGCAGTCTGCCCGATGACTCGGTCGGCATTAGTCGGCTGAACCTTTGTTTGCAGTTTTTTGCGAACAAGCGGTCTTGTCACCAAAAGTGCAAGCACACTGACCGCAATGCAAATAACAACTTGAAGGTAAATCGGGGCACCGAGAAGTGCCGACACAAGACCTGCGACCGAGCCGATAACAAACCATATCGACACGAGCTGAACAGTTATCGCTTCAAGCACACCGAACCCGATAATAGCCGCCGCCCAAATAATGTACATCATTGAATCAGACATACTTTTTTTCACCTCCATAAGAAATTACATATGTCAACCTTTCCATATGTTGTACACATTATACCATATTTCGGCGATATTTTCAATATGTTGTGAACAATATGAACGAGATTTACAATCTGTTCACACTCCGATACTACAGGAATAACACGAATAATTTTGACATACAACCTGTTGTGGTTAAAATATGCGTGTATCTAAAAAGCCGGCAAGGAAAGCAATCTTGACTAATTCATTAAACAATGTTAACATTAATTCAGAAATAAAAATAGCCTACAAGTCCAATATAATTTTATGAGGTCTCTGCTGATTTAATATAACGGACGGTAAGCATATAAATATACAGACGGGAGTGTAAAAAATATGATACTTAAAAAGAGCTCAACAATAATTTGCTTAACAATACAATTACTGTTGAATATCGTTTGCATGATATTGGTATACATGTATGTTATAAAAATAAAAATTCCTGTTCAACTGTATGTCGGATTCGAATTTCTGAATGATTTGTATCTTTCGTTTGCGGGTTATTTGTTCTTTTTATTACTGATAGTTTTTAATATCATAACAATCATTTGTATAGTTTCTGAAATTATAAATTTAAAAAATAAAAATACAGATAACTCTTCTGTCAAAAGAATAATTATTATTCCTCTTGTATTTATTTTTTGTTTTCAACTTGTTGGTGCCATTCCGGCAGCCACACAAAAGGTAAAAAATTTTTCCGATGTCAATTTATCGTTTGATGATGAATATTCGGGTGTTATTTCTGATTTGGATTCATATTATATATGTGTTGACAATCCTATTGCAAAAGCCGGATATTTAGAAAAATATTATAGAGATAATAATCAAGATATAAGGTTTTTGTGCTCATATCAACAGGGCAAATACAGCTTTTTTAATGATGATTTTGAAATAATTGACGAAAGCGAGTATTCATTTAAAAATAAGGTTGAAAAAGAAAAATACACTCTTTATTATGACCTTGACGGTGATTCTGTAAGTTACGCTCTTACTGTAATTAAAAATGATTTTAGATACATAGCAATTTTCAGTGATGAGAATTTATTGAAAGATTCTTATTCAATCGAAGATTTTGTTAATGACAGTCTGAGTATATATGACGAATGGAACAGCTTATAAGATTAAGAAAAAGGTATTTGAGTGTTTGATTTCTTTGCAAATATTACTTCTGCCGCAGTTTCAAGAAGATTTTAAGGAGAATAATAATGTGTTTTGATGGAATTTGGATAAAAGCCATTTCCTTATTAGTGATGTCTGTGATTACTCTTATATGTGGTATTTATGCTTTAAAAAAGATGAAATGGAAGCCCTATGAATTTATGGTAGTAATAGTAGTTTGTATTTTTTTGCTGATTTTAGGTTGTAAAAACGTAAATTATGCAATTAACCCTGAAATCAAAACAATCAGTGTAAACTATAACTATCAGAGTAGCAATGGCGTTATTTTTGGTCGGGAATATCATTTTGTTGATGAAAAAGATAACAGCTATGATTTAACTATGGATCCTATTACAACAAGAAAAATTTTCCAAAATAAGGATTTTAACAAAAAAACAAAATATATTATCAAATATGAAAAGAAGTCAAATGTAATAATATATATTGATGAAGCTACTAATACAAATGTTAATCAGATTTCATAACAACAAATAGGGCTGAGGAAACTCAGCCCTATTATATTTTATATTACCATTCTCCTAACCCCAAGCAAAGCTTTTGTAAGTTTCAATCCAACTTTCAAGGCTTTGAATTTTTATTTCACCGATATTGTGAGCGACCATATCGTTGCCGATGTAGATGCCGGCAAAAATCTTGAAAGTATTGTTGACGGAAACAACAAATACAGTTATACTTATGATGAAACAGGTATCAGAACATCAAAGACTGTAAACGGCAAAACAACTTATTACAATACCAAAGACGGCGTTATTCTGTCACAGACTGATTGAACAGATACCCTTTATTTTCAATATGATAATACAGGTAGCCTCTCGGTTTTATTTGTGACGGTACGCAATATTTATATAAATATAAAATCAATGCACATTCATTTTATTTATGGGGCAAAACATGAAAGTATTAATATCAATACAATACCCTTATGCAATTATTGAAATTCCAAATCGTTTAGAAAATTCATTTATAAAAATAAAAAATGATTATATAAACATGCTAAACGATGGTACAAATAATAGTTTAATAAACTATGATGATTGCTCAGGAACAAGTCGGATTTTTTCAATGACCATAGAATGGCTAAGTCAATATTTGATTAATGATGAAGAAATAAAAATAATAACTCTAAAACCAAGTGATAAAGAAACCCAAAACTTTTCAAAAAAGAATTCTCTTTTCATTTAATATAAAAACTTTCAACATTATTGATTTTACTACAAAAGGAGCAAATTAATGTTTTTAGAAAAAGAAATTTTAATAAAAATGATATTTATTTTTGTTAAAAGCATTATTATTTTGTCACTTTATTTGCATTTTGACAAACGAAATAATATTAAAAGAAAGACTATTGAATATCTTACAATTTTTATTTTCTGTGATTTATATGTTGTTATTGATGTAATTAAGGAATTAAAATCAAAGAGCCATACCACGCAAAAAGCACTTATTGTAGTTCTAACGGTATTGCTAATTGCTAATTCTGCGGCAGGTTCTGTTAATATCATATATAATAAATTGAGTGATACTCATTCATCCTCTACCGAAACGGTATCAAAATATTATGACCGAAAGGGTATTGAGTATAACGAATTGGAAAATGTGGTCTACTATACCGAAGACGGTGCAGAATTTAAGTATGACGCCAAGCAGTTTGAATATGTTTGTATTGTCAATACAAAGAAAAACAAATATAACTCGCGATATGACAGCCTGTTTACATATATCGACAAAAACGGCTGGATAGTCTTTTCCGACAATATACTTGATTTTGATAAAAGCAAGGGAGATTTCGGCTTTTACGATAAAAATACAGATGAATATTATGCCGATATTCACGCAATACGTTGGAACAAAGACGGAACGGTTTATTGGGATTATTAGATTAAAAAACAACAAATGTTAACCAACAAATGATTAATAGATGAGAAAAAGGCACAACTTACGGAGAAAAATTCCGCAGGTTGTGCCTTAACTTTATTTAAATATATCAATCCATTTATCGTGGTCTTTCCGTTGTATGTATTCCTGAATATTATCTTCGCAAAACACATCAATTATTTTATCAAAACTTTCGGCAAGATTCAAAGTTTTTAGTGTTTCAAGTTTTGTCCAAAACACCTTTCCTTCGTTGGATGATTTTAAGGTTCCGGAATATTCGTTGGTTTTAAAGAGTAAAACCACATAGCGTTTGTTTCTTTTTACTTCCCACCACTTAATGCCGCATAATTTAGGATTTTTAATGATGAGTCCCGTTTCTTCTTTAACTTCTCTAATGACAGAATCAACAAAAGATTCTTGTTTTTCAATATGACCGCCGGGGAAAGTGATACCGCCCCAAGATTGGTTGATTTTATCTTGAACCACAACATTGCCGTTGTTGTCATAAATCATACACATATTGGTTAATTCGATTTTTTCGTATTTGCTCATAATAATACCTTAAAATATTAAATTATTGTTTTTTAAATTATATCATAAGCGTCAAAATATGTCTATATGTTGTGATTTTATTTTAATTAATAAATGCTTTTGGGTTTGAATTAATTGATATAAATAAAAAAGAGTATTCATAAAATTCTTTATGAATACTCGATATGGTCGAGGTGACCTTTACTTAAAATTTAGCATCACTCAAAATTCCTTGATTTTAAAGGTCTTTTTCGATATTTTAGTTTTTACAGTTTTATAGTCTACCCCTTAAAACACCCCATTATTGATTATGAGGTTATATCAAGTGGTTTTAAACTAAAAACATTATAACATATAATGAATAATACTGCAATCAATTTAGTTTGCATTTTCTACTTTATTGATATAATCTCCTAACTTTGAAATGGAATCATTGTGCATACTATTAAACACATCGGCGTATGTATCAAGAGTAATATGAATATCTGTGTGACCCAACCATGTTTTTAACACTACAGCCGGTACATTAGCTTCAATACATCTTGTGGCAAATGTGTGCCTTAATGCGTGTTGCCCTCTATAATCTATACAGCATTTTTCACAAACTCTTTGAAAAAAGCAATTAACTTGTGATGTTGTAATAATTTTATCATTCTTGTCATCATAAAATAATAAACCGTATTGATTTTCTGAATATTGTTCTAAAGCAGCAACAAGAACTGTTCTTAAACTATCCATTATAGGTATATCTCTAATACCTGCATATGTTTTAGTTCCGTTTTTTATAAATGATTTATCATTTACATTTCTTGATACAGTTGAACGAACTTTAATTATATTATTTTTAAGGTCTATATTTTCAGGCTTTAGCGCATTTATTTCACCCATTCTCATACCACTGTATAAAGATATAAGAAGTTGAAGTTTGTATTCATTTCTGTTTTGTGGTGCTTTATAATTTTCTAAATATTCTACAAATCTTTTTTGTTCTTCTTTAGTCAAGGCAAATACTTTTTTATTTGTTTTACTTGATTTAGGACATTTCATATCACTTGATGCCATAATGTTTTTTGTAATTATTCCTTTGTCATATGCTATTCTGAATGCAATACGAATTTGACGATATATTTTTACAATGGTACTGTTTGAATAGTGAGTTAAAGTGCGTAAAAACAGGTCAATGTGACTTTCGGTTAATTGTGCTATCGGCGTTTTACCGATAGCACTTTTTTCTATAATAGCTATTGTATATAAATTTCTTGAATATCCTTGTTCGTGTGTGTAATTCTTTTCAAAGTCGGATTTTGCTTTATCTTTTGCAATATCCGGTATTGTTGTATCAATATCAACACCCGATTTTTTCTTTTCTAATCTATAAAGAAAGGTTTTGGCTTTTTCCTTACATAGTATATCACTCTGCCCATAAAATGATTTATGCTTTGTTTCACCATATTCATCGACATATACAATCCTATATTCAAATGTACCGTTTGGGCGTTGTCTAAAAGTACCCTCACCCCTTTCATTTCTGAATCGTTTTTTAGGTTTTGCCATAAATCTTCTCCTTATTTCCAATATCCGTCATTTCGTTTTAAATGCTTTTTTGAAAAGTAGTCAATCAATGCGTGTGCCTCAACAACTTTTATTCTTCCAAAATTAGATGACGGAAATTTTGGATCATTAAATAATTTTTGTACTGTGTTCTCGCTCCAACCGAGCATATTTTTTAGGTCTGAAATTGTATAGAATTTAACTTCACTTGATATATAAATTTGTTTTTGTCTTTCATCCATACTGCTTTTAATTGCCTCCTTTGACTGAAGTTTATATTAGATTCAATTATTTGTTAATTATGCGATTTTTCATATTGCATAATTGACATTAATTATGCAATCCAACACTTATTAAAAGTGCTTCATTGCCTATGTAAAAAGCCAACCACAGAATTAACTATGGTTGGCTTTTATAAGAAGATAATATAATTTGTCCCCGACACCCCAATTATCAAAAGGAAATCATCAAA
>OIZF01000011.1_pt1 | contig 130251 bp, 146 predicted proteins | sample 1588471 | NCBI WGS metagenome assembly OIZF01 (sample SAMN03283279) | human gut metagenome | biome: human-associated habitat; material: feces | host: Homo sapiens | place: Peru | collected 2012
GGATTACGAAAGAGAAAGATGAAGAAATGATTAGAAACACTCAGTTATTTAAAGCCAAAGAAGAAGGAATTTTAGAGGTAGCTCAAAAAATGATAAAAGAAAAAGTAGATATTCATGTAATTTCTAAAGTAACAGGTCTTACTATAAAAGAAATAAAAGATTTATATTGATTTGAGTTGTAAAACAACTTGTATAGCAAGCAGATAAAAATCGATAAATCTTTTTTCTTTATTGTCAAAACATAACGATATATTATATAATGATGAGGAGGATGTGAGGACATGTTAAAGTTAGAAAATGTAACAAAATATTATGGAGATTTTTTAGCGGTAGATAATCTTTCTTTTGAAGTAAAAGAAGGAGAAATATTTGGTTTACTTGGAGTAAATGGAGCAGGTAAAACGACAACTTTTCGTATGATTATGGGACTTTTAGAACCAACTAGTGGTCATATTACTTTGGATGGTAAAAAAATAGACTATAGTGTAACAGATCAAATTGGTTTTTTAACAGAAGAAAGAAGTTTACTAGTTAAATTAACGGTAAAAGAACAAGTCCTTTTTTATGGTACTTTAAAAGGAATGAAAGAAAAAGATATTTTAAAAAGATTAGACAATTTACTAGAAAAATTTGGTGTATCAGAGTATAAAGATAAAAAAATTAAAGAATTATCAAAAGGAAATCAACAAAAAATTCAATTTATTACGGCTATTATCAATGAACCAAAACTATTAATTTTAGATGAACCATTTTCTGGATTAGATCCTTTTAACGTAGAACTATTTAAAAATGAGATTGTAGAGATGTCTAAAAAAGGAAGTATGATTATTTTTTCTTCTCATCGTATGGAACATGTTGAATTATTTTGTAAAAAAATATGTATTATTATGAAAGGAAAAACCGTTATTTCTGGAGAATTAAAAAAAATAAAAGAAGATTATAATAAGAAAAATATTTTTATTAAAGGAAATGTTACAAAAGAAGAATTAGAACAAATTGAAGGTGTTTGTGAAGTAGTAGAACATGCTGACGAATGGGAAGTAAAAATCAAAGATGCTTCCATTTGTCAAAATGTTTTTGAAACAATAAAAAATAAAAAAATTACAAAATTTGTTTTAGAAGAACCATCTTTAAATGAAATATTTGTATCGAAAGTAGGTGAATCTTTTGAAAAATAAATTAGAGTATTTAACTAAAATGAGTTTAGATAGAAAAATAAAGTCTAAATGGTTTAAAATAGCCAATATTCTATTAGCTGTTTTGATTATTGCCGTATTCAATATTGATTCTATTATTACTTTTTTTGGCGGTGATTTTAATGAAAAAACAAAATTATACATTATCGATCATACCAATATGTCTTATGATATTTTAAAAGAACAATTAACAACAATTGATACAACTTATACAGGAAAAGAAGTTAGTTATGAATTTATATTATCGGATAAAACCTATGAAGAAGAAGTAGAGTCTATTAAAGAAAAAGGCATTTTAATTGAAATTAATAATGACGAAAATACTGTTTTAAACGTGAAATTAGTTTCTAATAGTTTTATTGATGCAATTGATTATCAACTTATTACAACTGCTATCAATAATACAAAAACATCACTAGCGATAGCTACTTCTAATATTAGTGAAGAAGAGTTAAATAAATTATATGCCCCTGTTTCTATTGAACGAATCGTTTTGGATGAAGAACAGAATAGTGAAGAAGAGAATATGTCAATGATCATGACAACCGTTTTTCCAGTTGTAATATTGCCATTCTTTATGTTGGTAATATTCCTAGTTCAAATGATAGGTGCCGAGATTAATGATGAAAAAACAACAAGAGGTATGGAAATTATTATTTCCAATGTTTCTCCAAAAGTTCACTTTTTCTCTAAAATGCTAGCTGGTAATATTTTTGTTATTATGCAAGGTGTTTTATTGTTTCTATATGGTGGTTTAGGATTAGGAACCAGGTATTTGTTAACAGGAGGATCTATTACATCTGGACTAGGAGATAACATTGGTGGTATTGTGAATAATGTATTAAGTTCTAATATATCTTCTATGCTTCTTTATGTAATTCCATTTACTTTAATTTTAATGCTTTTAACTTTTCTTGCTTATAGTTTACTTGCTGGAATTTTAGCTAGTATTACTACAAATGCAGAAGATTTTAATCAATTACAAACTCCAATTATGATTGTTTTATTGATAGGTTATTATTTAGCTATGATGGCTGGTATGTTTAAGGGAGCATTATTTATTCGTATTTTATCCTATGTACCACTTATTTCGGCTATTTTATCTCCATCTTTATTAGTGTTAGGTCAAATTGGAATTTTGGATGTAATGGTATCTATTCTAATTATGATTGTATTTATTTATGTATTAATTAAATATGGTCTTAGAATTTATAAAGTTGGAATTTTAAATTATTCTTCCAAAGATTTATGGAAGAAAATGTTTAAGGCAATGAAAGAAAAATAACATATTTTTATAAAAAAATACTTATATTTAATAATTATATGATAAAATATAAGTATTAAAGGGCTCGTATTAGACTTTAAGTTTAATGCGAGTTTTTTTGTATTGGGAGGTATGTTATATGGTTAAAAAGAAGAATAAAATGAAGCAAAATCAAATAAAAGAAGCGATTATTTCGGCATATAATGAGATGAATTTAAAAAATCAAAAGGAAAGCTTTACTGATGATTCCCTTAAAATGATTATATGTATTCCTTTAAAGTTAATTGTTTTTCTATTTATTATTATAGGTGTGCTTATTATAATCAGTGTTTATGAGATGTTCTTTTCTGAAAAAATATTTGGATTTTTAGAGAAAATAATAGTTTTTTTAATTGGACTATCATTTTGGGGAACATCAAATGTACTTGCTATTTATTTAAACGAAATATGCAATGAGTTAAAGAAAGAAAAAGACTCTCAATATATTTTAGCCTACTTTAATGCTGTTATTGCTTTTTTAGCTTTAATTATATCGTGTATCAGTTTATTTAAATAATAAAGCAAGCTGTTTAAACTAATGGTAAAATGTGATATACTTTTATTAGGTGAATTGTATGAATGGAGTATTAATCATTGATAAAGAGAAAAATTATACAAGTAGGGACATTGTTAACATTGTAGGGAAAACACTTCATACAAAAAAAGTAGGGCATACTGGTACATTAGATCCACTAGCAACAGGAGTTTTAGTCATTTGTGTTGGAAAAGCTACAAAATTAGTGGAATTATTAACAGATCATGATAAAGAATATATTGCTGATATGACTTTTGGAATAGAAACGGATACCTTAGATAATATGGGAAAAATTTTGAAAAACGAAGAGAAAATTATTTCAAGGGAAGAAATTTTAGCTGCTTTACAGTTTTATGAAAAAGAATATGAACAAGTAGTACCTCTTTATTCAGCCGTTCGTATTCATGGAAAAAAATTATATGAATATGCAAGAGAAAAAGAAGAAGTAAAGCTTCCATCTAGAAAAGTAAAAATTGAAAAGATAGAATTATTAAAGTATGAAACCATTCATAATCAAACTCATATTCAAATAAAATGCCATGTTTCAAAGGGAACTTATATTAGAAGTTTAATTCGAGATATTGCTTCCTTTCTTGGTACCAGTGCTGTTATGATAGATTTAAGAAGAACAAGAGTAGGTAATTTTACACTCAATGATGCAATAACATTAAAAGAATTAAATGAAAATAGTAAATTGTTGAAAATAGAAGAAGTTCTATCTTATCCAATTATAACAGTAGATGGTAATCTAGAATTTAAAATTAAAAATGGTTGTAAAATAGAAAATACTTATAAAGAACAAGTGGTATTATTTAAAAATAAAAATCAAGTTTTAGGATTATATAAAGATGAAAATAGAATGTTAAAACCTTATAAAATGTTTTACGAGGAGTAGGTAGTATGGATATTGTAAAAAAAATTTTGAAGTTTATATTATGGATTGTTGCTTTTCTTTTAACCATTATTTTAAGTTTGGATATTATTCTTTATAATATTAGAAGTATTAGTTCTAAATTTTTAACAGAAGAAGAAATAAAAAAGGCCATTTCTAGTGTGAATGTATTAGATTTATTAAAAGATCAAAACGGAAAAGAAATTGAAAAAGTAACAGAATTAAAACAAGAATTAGTAGATGCAGGTCTTCCAGTAGAAACGGTAGAATCTTTCATAAATTCAGAACCTGTACAAGAATTAGCTACTTCTTTAACCAAAGAAGCAGTAGATTATGTTTTTTATGGAAAAGAAATAGAAATAAAAGAAATAAAGGAAGAAGATATTTCTAATTTTATAAGAGACAATACAAAAGTCATTATAAATGAGATGCAGGAACATAATGTTCCAAAAAGTGAACTTTTAACAGAAGAAAAACAAGAAGAAATTCTAACAAAATTAGAAAGCAAAATACCTTCTATTAAAGAAAAAGTAGAGGTAGTTTCTAATCAATTAAAAGAAGAAATTATGAAAACAGATGAATATCAAAAATTAGAAAATTATCAAAGAAAAGTAAATCAATTATTATCTATTATTCAATTTATTTATAGTGATACGGTATCTACTATGATTTGGATTATTTTAGCTACTTGTATTGTTGGTATTATTTTAACAAAGATGAGTTTTTATAGTTATTTAAAATGGATTGGATTTGCGAATATATTATCAGGATCAATTTTACTTACCATTCATTTTGTCATTCCAAAATTATTTACATATTTAAATAAAATACCTTATGCATTTCAAAATTTATTTACATTCTTATTGAATGATTCTAGTTCTTTATTTTTAAGTCGTTCTATTCCATATTCCATTATTGGAGCAATTTTGATTTTTTTCAATATTGTAGTTTGGTTTGTATTAGAAAAATTAGAGGATAAAAAAATTAAATTATAGAAGACAATTGTTGATAAAATTCGACAATTTGGTTGAAAAAATAAAATAACTTTGGTACAATGTTAGTAGAGAAAAACGGAGTGAAATGTTTGTTTGCTATATGCAAACGGGGGGGGGGTAATTTTATATACTCCCTTTGTTTATATTTTTAGAATGTAAAGCTAAAAATTGGAAGATTGACGATAGAGTTTATTTATTATATACTAGTAATAGCAGGAAAAGTTAGGGTGATTTACATGAATGAGACCAATGCGGCAGAGGAAACCAAAGATATTGGCAGGGGATTATCTTATTTAATTCCCAAAAGAATATTAGATATAATAGGTGGCATTGTGGGTTGTATTTTGTTAATTCCTATTACGTTTTTTGTAAAAATAGCCTACTTGTTAACCGGGGATTTTGGACCAATATTTTATAAACAAGTTAGAATTGGAAAAGACGGAAAATTAATAAAAATTTATAAATTTCGTTCTATGATTATGAATGCGGATGAAGTTTTAGAAAAAATGTTAAAAAAAGATGATGATCTAGCAAGAGAGTATAAGAGATATAAAAAACTAGAAAACGATCCTAGAATTACAAAAGTAGGAAAATTGATTAGAAATACTTCTATTGATGAATTTCCTCAATTCATTAATGTTTTGAAAGGTGAAATGTCACTTGTTGGACCAAGGCCATATTTACCAAGAGAAAAAGAAGATATGGGGGAATATTATAATACTATAATTAAGTGCAAACCTGGAATTACTGGCTATTGGCAAGTGAACGGAAGAAGCGGAACTGATTTTATCAAGAGATTAGTTCTAGATGAATACTATTACAATGTTAGATGCTTAGTAATGGATACAAAGATATTACTAAAAACATTTACTAAGGTATTTAAAAAAGAAGGAGCAAAATAGTTAATATTATATTTATTGGAGTGAAGTTATGAGAAATATTAAAGTTATAGTAGCAACTCATAAACCATATGAGATGCCACAAGATGAAATGTATATACCATTACATGTTGGAAAAGAAAATAAGAAAGATTTTGGATACAAGGGAGATAATACAGGGGATAATATTTCACTAAAAAATCCTTATTTTTGTGAATTAACTGGTTTATATTGGGCATGGAAAAATTTAGATGCAGATTATATAGGGCTTGCACATTATAGAAGACATTTTGTTTCAAAAAAAATAAATAAAAAAAATTTATTTGACAGTATTTTAACACTTGAAGAAGCAGATAGAATATTGAATGATGTGGATATTATTGTTCCAAATTTGAGAAAATATTATATAGAAAACTTATATTCTCATTATTCAAATACATTGTATGTAGAGCCTCTTGATATAACCGGTAAAATAATTGAAGAAAAGTATCCAGAATATAAAAATGAATTTGACAAATTACATAAAAGAACTTGTGCACATATGTTTAATATGTTTATTATGAAAAAAGAAAAATTTGATGAATATTGTAATTGGTTGTTCGATATTTTATTTGAATTGGAAAAAAGAGTCGATAATGACAAATATGATACATTTCATGCAAGATTTTATGGAAGAATATCAGAATTATTGTTAGATGTATGGTTAAATACAAATGGTTATTCATATAAGAGTGTAAAAGTCATGAGCATGGAAAAAGTTGATTGGATGGAAAAGGGAACAAGCTTTTTAAAGGCTAAATTTAAAAAAGAAAAGTATGGAAAAAGTTTTTAAAAAGAAAGGAGAATTATAAAAATGGGTATAGTATCTCTTATTGCATGTGTTTTTTTTCTATTTTTTTCAGTTTATGGCGAAAAAAGTAAAATTATCAGTCCTAGTGCTTTATTTTTTTCTTTATGGACATTTATTTTAGTTTTATCAAATTTAAATTTATATGATATTTATACACCAACATTTGAATCGTATTTTTTGATATTTTTGATGCTTCTTTTCTTTTTTATTGGGACAAAAATTTCAAAAGTGCTAAAAGGAAAACATGATTTTAATATCAAAAATACAAACCTTAGATTAAATGAACCAAGAATAAAATATTCTATAATATATTTTTTAAGTATATTGTTAATTATATTTACTGCAATCGATTGCATAATTGTTATTAAAAATTATAGTCAAGGAATTCCTATGTCTACAATACGTAGATGGAGAATGGGAACATATGGTGTGGACATTAATCCTATACTTTCTAGAAGAAGCTTTATGGAAGAGGTTTTTCGTAATGTTATTCTAAATCCATTTGAGCTGTTGCTTCCACCATTGGCAGCGTATTATTTTTTTTCGCCGGAAAAATCGAAACATAAATATATAATATTGGCATTTTCTATTGTTTCCCTAGCTTTATCTAGCCTTGCTGGAGGCGGTGGAAGATTAGGATTTATTTATTTCTTTGGTTGCTTTTTCTTATCATTTATTATGAATTATGTTAAATTTAAAAATAAATTTAATTTTAAAAAGTATAAAAAATACATCATCATATTTATGGTTTTAGGTTTTTTTGCTACGTTTTTATATACTCAGATTAGAACTTCTTCAAGTTTTGTAAAACAGTTATATACATATTTTGCTTTACCACCAACGTTATTGAGTATTTGGCTTCCAAAAATACAAAACGTTCCTCATACATATGGAATGCTTACTTTATTTGGAATTCATAGCTATTTCTTTAGGGCTTTTCAAACACTTGGAATGGATTTTTTTGTTCCAGATATTTATAATACTGCGTATCAATATCTTTTAGATGCTGAAATCTTTTATAAAACTGGTTATGGAGTTGGAAATGCTTTTGTAACGCCTGTGTATTATTTCTATTTAGATGGTGGTTATTTCTTTGTTTGTTTTGCTTCCTTTATTTTTGGAATTTTATGTAATAATTTTTATGTTAAATTTATAAATAATTTGAATGTTAAAAATTTTCTTTACTATTGTCTTTTAATGTATGGTGTATTTTTGACATTTATTCGTATTCAAACAGTAATTCCAAGTTACATTATTTCTTTTGTTATGGTTGCCTTCTTCTTTAAAAGAGTAGAAGCAGAAAAAATGGAGGAAACAAAAGAATGAAAAAAATTGATTATACATTTATTATTCCAGCTTACAATTGTTCTAAAACAGTTGTAAACTGCCTTGATTCTATTGTAGACGATATTATCGATAGTTCTATTCCAAACAATTTATTTGAAATAATTGTTGTTGAAAATGGCTCAACTGACAACACATCTGATGTAATAGAAAAATATAAAAATGATATGAATAAGAAAGTGGATATAAAATTATTACATTCAGAAAAAGGTGTTTCAAGAGCAAGAAATTTAGGAATATGTAATTCATCTGGTAAGTATTTAATTTTTGTTGATTCAGATGACATTTGGCTTAAAGGAAGCTTTGAAAAAATTAGTAATAATGTTGAAGAACAAGATGCTGATTTATTTTTATATAGTTATATAAAGGGTAAAAATATGGATAATTTTTATGATTGTAAGAAAATTATTCATAATGAAAATGTTAATACTTTTGATAGTTTAGATAAAAAGAAAAGTTGGATGATTTCAATGCCAACATTGAGAATGCAAGTATGGGCAAAAGTATTTAAAAGAGATATTATTGTAAAAAATAAAATTTATTTTGATGAAAATATTAAATATTCCGAAGATTCTGAAATGGTTATTAGATATCTTTCGTGTTGTAATAATTTAAACGTATCTTCTTTTCCAATATATAAATATGTTTTATCAGAAAATTCTGTTATGAGGAGTTTTGATGAAAAACGAATAGAACAGTATATAAATTCTTTAAGGAAAACATTGAAATTTATGGACAAAAGTAATTTACAGTGTGCTTTAAGTCAATATGTTTTAATACATTTGAATATTATAATGGTTCATGATATTTTTATATATGGTAATAATAAAAATATCAAAGAAGATATAAATAAAATGAAAAAAATATTGAAAAATGATGTTTTTTCTAATTCCCTTAAAAATATTTCTATTGGTAAATGCTTAAATTTTTATTTAACACCAGAATTTTTTCTGAAATGTCATATGTATTTTATGACTGCTGTTATTTGTTATATTAAATCATATAAAAATCAAATAAAAAGTAGAAAAGTATAGAAGGGCGTGTATAGGTTGAAAAAAAATAAAGTATTCAAGAATACTATAATGTTATTTATATTTAATATTGCTAAAATAGTATTTCCATTTTTAACTTTGCCATATTTGACCAGAATATTTTCAACTGATACATATGGAACTGTGGCCTATGTTAAAGCTGTAATGAACTATATGCAAATAATTGTGGATTTTGGTTTTGTACTTTCGGCAACTAAGGATATTGTTAAAATAAAAGACAATAAAGAAGAATTAGGCCTTGTCGTTGGAGATACGATGTTGGCTAGAATTGTCATGGGATTAGTTGGATTTGCCATATTAATAGTACTTATAATTATACTTCCAATTCTTAAAAATAATATTATTTACACTGTTTTATCATATGTAGTGGTATTTGAAACAATATTTTTAATGGATTTTTTATTCAGAGGCATTGAAAGAATGCATATTATCACTATAAGATTTGTTTTAATGAAGATAGTGTCAACATTTTTAACTTTTATTTTAGTAAAAAATGATAGTGATATGATGTTAATTCCAATTTTAGATATTATATCTTCCTTTTTAGCTATTTTATTAGTTTTTTATGAAATTCACAAGTTAAAAATAAAGATAAAATTTTCTAATTTGAAAAATGCATTAAAGTCCTTGAAAAGTTCTTTTATCTACTTCTTGTCTAATGTTGCTTCTACTTCATTTAATGCGTTGAGTACATTAATTATTGGAATTAAAATAAGTTCAACAGAGGTTGCCTATTGGAGTGTATGCATGCAAGTTATTGGTAGCATTCAGGCATGTTACTCACCAATATCAGATGGTATATATCCTGAAATGATTAGAACTAAAAATTGGAATTTAATCAAAAAAATAATTAAAATAATGCTACCATTGATAATGATAGGTTGCGTTATGTGCTTTTATTTATCAGGATTTATTTTAAATGTATTAGGTGGAAAAGAATATTTAGTAGCAATTCCAATATTTAGACTATTGATACCATCTCTATTATTTAGTTTTTTCTCTTATATATTTGGATGGCCTGCTTTGGGTTCTATTGGTAAAGTGAAGGAAGTAACACTATCTACGATAATGTCTATTTTAATTAATATATTATTTTTAATATTATTAATTTTTACTGATTCTTTCACACTTATTAACATTGCTATAGTTAGATCAGCTGTTGAGTTTATATTATGTTCTCTTAGATTTTATTTCTGTAAGAAAAATAAAAAATTGTTTGCTACTTAAAATATATCTTATTATATAAAATATTCGTTTTATTAAGATTTTAAAATAGGAGGAATTTATGAAAAAATTAAGCAAAGAAGAAATCAAATCAATTCAATTGGAAATGCTTTCATATATAGATAATATTTGTAAAAAAAACAATATAAAATACTCATTGATAGGTGGATCACTAATTGGTGCAATTAGACATAAAGGAATGATTCCATGGGATGATGATATTGATATAGGCTTAGTATATGATGAGTACATTAAATTAATCAATGTTTTGAGAAAAAGTGACGATTATATATTACTTGATCATGATAGAAATAAAAAATATTATTTTCCATTTGCAAAAATGGTCGATAAATCAACACAACTAATCGAAAAGGATTTTTCTAAGATTGATGAGTATGGTGTATACATTGATATCTTTTGTTACAGAAAAGTTCCAAGTGGTAAAAAGGCAAAAAAATATTATAATAAACAGCAATATTATAATTTTATGCTAGGAGGAATCAAAGAAGTAAATAAAGATAAAAATGTTATTAGATATTTATCCAAATTATTGAGATATTATTATGTACATATGATGGGAGTAGAGCATTATTTTAATCAAATTAAAAAATTATACAAAAAATATGAAACTATTGAAAGCAAATATTTATTAGCAGATTGGCACGTTTATCCATTTGAAAATGAAATTAAAACTGTTGATATGTTTGATGATTATATTCAAGTTCCGTTTGAAAATTTAAAAGTTTCAATTATTAAAAAATATGATATATACTTAAAGTCAACGTTTCATAATTATATGGAGTTACCTCCAGAAGAGAAGAGAGTTACACATGATTTAACAGTATATCTAAGAGAAAGGTAGTAAAGGTGATAATATGAATATTGCATTAATTTTAGCTGGAGGAGTAGGATCAAGATTTGATTCTAATTTTCCAAAACAATTTGTTGAAATTGAAAAAAAACCATTAATAATTCATACATTAGAAAAGTTTTCCGGTTGTAAAGAAATCGATGAAATTTATATCATATGCTTAAAAGAATATGTTGATGAAATGGAAACTATGATTAAAAATTATTCAATTAAAAAAATTAAAGGGATAATATTAGGTGGCAAGACAAGACATGAATCTATAAAGAATGGTGTAAAATATTTAAGTACCAATCATTATAATGATGTGTGTAAAGTAATATTGCATAATGCCAATATGCCATTAGTTACAAATTCGAATATTGTTGATTGTATTAATAAGTGTAAAAATTCTGACATTATTGTTACAACAGCAGCAAAATGTAATGGATATTTTTATCAAATTTCAAATGATGAAAATGGCAGTTTAATAATAGGACCCAATCGTGAGAATTTATTACATGCAAAAGTGCCAGAAACTATGTATTTAAGTGCGGCAAAAGAGATTTATCTAAGCAATACATTCGATGGAAAACAATACGAATCGTATACGGCTGGTATGTTAGCTATTATATTAAATAAAAAAGTTGAGGTCGTTACATGCAAATCAACAAATATGAAAATAACAACAAAAGAAGATTATGAGCTAGTTCAAACATATCTAAGAAAAGAAAAATCAGGAGAATAAAATATGTATAATATGGTTGTTTTTGATTTAGATGGTACATTACTTAATAGTAAAGGAACCATTTCAAACAATGCGATTAAAACATTAGAAAAATTGTCAAATCGTGGTTATATTATTACGGTGGCAACTGGCAGATCTATGATTGGAATCCCAAATTGTGTGAAGAGTATACCTTATATCGATTACTATATAACTTCCAACGGTGCATCCTGTATTGATAAATCTGGAGTCCATATTTTTAAAAACTGGATTGATTTTTCAAGCATAAAATCAATTATTAAAAAAGATTACCTTGTAGAGTACCTAATTGATGGAAAATGGTATATTGATTCTCAAGATGAAGGTAGTTTGAAAAAAATTATTAAAGATACAAAAATTGCAAATTACATTTTGAATACTAGAATTCGAATTGATAATATTGAGCAAAAGTTTGAACATCAAAATGTATACTTTGAAAAAATTAATTTAAATTTTCCTATTGAAAGCTATGAAAAATCTTTTGTTGAAATTTATAATGAAATTAATCAAAATAAAAAATTGAGAGTGTGGACTGATAGGAAACATAAATTGGATATTTATAGTAAATTAGCAACAAAAGGAAATGCTGTCAAACAATTATCAGAATATTTAAAAATAAATCAAAAACAAATTATAGCATTTGGTGATGATGACAATGATTTGGAAATGTTAACATTTGTTGGATGTCCAGTAGCAATGAAAAATGGAAATGATAATATAAAAAAAATTGCAAAAGGTATTACTAATTTTACGAATGATGAAGATGGTGTGACAATATTTTTGCAAAATTTAATTGAAAATGGTGTATTAAAAAAATAATGTTAAAGTTTTGTGATAGAGTGGTGTAATAATGGAAAAGAAAAGGATTGTTTATTATGATGTATTAAATATAATTGCAATAATAGCTGTTATAGCATTACATTGTAATGGAATTGTGCATGGTTATCCTAAAACAAGAGCATGGGATACTAGTCTAATTATTGAATGTTTATGCTATTTTGCCGTTCCATTATTTTGTATGTTATCTGGAGCAACGTTGATGAATTATCGTGAAAAGTATGATACAAAGACGTTCTTTAAAAAAAGAGTTTTAAAAGTCTTAATACCATTTTTATTTTGGGCAATGTTTATGTTTATATGGAAAATATATATTACGCATTCATTAAATGAAATTCATGGTATAAAGAATATAATAAATAGTTTTTTTAATAATAAGGAAGAGTCTACATATTATTTTATGTTTAATATACTTGGAATATATTTAACTATGCCATTACTTTCTTTGTTGACAAAGAAAGAATATCGAAAAACGCTTTGGTTTACTGTAATGTTATATTTTATTTTTAATGCATTTTTACCTAATATATTATCATTATTTAATATAACTTATAATTCAGGGATATCGGTTTTATTAGGTGGATATATTGTTTTTGTAATATTAGGTTATTTGCTTTCCACCGAAGATATTGAAAAAAAATATAGGATTTTAATATATGTAGGAGCTATAATAGGCGTTTTATATAGATATTTAACAACATTTATTTTAAGCAAAGAGGCTGGATATGTTGTTAAAACTACATGGGGATATACATCATGGCATTCTATTTTACTTACGAGTGCTGTCTTTATAATAGTGAAGAAATTCTTTTTTCAAAAGAATTATAATAGTACTATTATAAAAGTTTTATCAAATGTTTCAAGTTGTAGTTTTGGAGTATATTTGATTCATCAGATAGTTATGTATTATGAAAAAACAGCTTTAAATATAAATACTGCAATTTGGCAGTGGAGAATATTTGGCGTCTTTAGTACGTATTTAATAAGCTTGTTTATAGTTTATATTTTAAAAAATATTCCAATATTGAAAAAAATAGTTCCGTAGGAGGTTGTTATGAAAATTTTAGAACCAGAAAGCATTTTAGAAAAATTTAAAAAAATTTTTGACAAAAGTGACTTGTTTATTTTAATACTTACATTTTGTTTGGGTTTAGTAAATAATTTTTATTTTATTATAGGCGATGGTGTAGCACCTGATGCTGTTTCACCTGCTTTTTTCAATATTGCAGGTAATTGGGAAATTAGTCTTGGTAGATTTGCAATAAAATATGTAAATTTGTTTAGATATGGTTTAGTTAGTAAATTAATCATTATATTAATATCATTGTTTTTAATTGCATTTTCTGTAATGATATTAAAACGTATTTTCAATATAAAGAGCAATTTATTATTAACTTTGTTGACTTGTTTTATATGCGTTGCGCCACAATTTACTGAAACTTATATGTTTATTTATTGTGCTGATGCATATTTAGTTGCTTTTTTCTTGTCTACATTAGGTGTGTATTTTTTAAATAAAACAGATAGGAATAAGTTATTTTATATTCCAGCAATTATATGTACGTCAATAGTTTGTGCTTTATATCAGGCTTATCTTGGCGTAATTGTTGGTTTAACAATTATATTAGTAATTAAATATGTAATTGATTGCATGGATATTGAATATATTATTAAAAAATTTGTATTTTTTATGCTTGCAATATTAATTGGTATAATTTTGTATTATATAGTTTTGCAAATTATTTTATCGGTACTTGGTTTGTCACTTGCATCATATAAGGGAGCTAATAGTTTGGGGATTGATACAATAAAAAATATACCTAAATCTATAGTTCAATGTTATAAAGATTTTTATCATTTTTTCTTTACTAATGACATTATAAATAATGCTTATTGGAAGAGAAAAAAATTATATTTAGTACTATATATTATTATGTTTATAAGTGGTATTATTATTTTAGTTAAAGAAAAACTACAAGAAAAGAAAATTAGATTTTTTATGCTTATTTTCTTGATTTCTATTTTTCCCATTGGAATAAGCATTATGAATTTGATAGCAACAGGGACAAAGATTAATTTAGTTACTGGTCCAGGGTTGATTACATTTTGGTTAATTATTGTATTGATTTATAATTATTTGCCCAAAAAGAATTTTTCTAATTTATTGAAATGGGGATTAGTCATAACTAGTATTATTTTAATTTGGACTTTCTTATTACAAAATATTTTTACTTATATAGCAAGAGAACAAACTTATATTAATTATCGTACTATATCTAGTGATATTTATTCAAGAGTGGTAGAATTAGAAAACTATTCCGTTGATAAAAAATGGATGTTTAGTGATGTAATAAGGTTTACAGTAAGGGATTTGGAACGTTCTAATGGTTTTATAACTCATGATAATGTTACATGGAATAATTATAACGGTTTATTACAAAATGCCAATTATTATGAAAAATATCTTGGTATAAAAATAAAAATTTGTTCCAAATATGAGTATTATAAAATTATAAAAACAGAAGAATTTAAAAAAATGCCAGTTTACCCAAGTTCAGGTTCCGTTAGAATTATAGATGATATTATTGTAATTAAAACTTCTGAAAAAACATATTAATAATGATTTGGGAGGAACTTATGAAGAAATATGATTATTTAATAGTAGGAGCTGGTTTGTTTGGCTCTACATTTGCTTATGAAATGAGTAAGCAAGGTAAAAAATGTTTAGTAATAGATAGAAGGAATCATATTGGTGGAAATATATATTGCGAAGATATAAATGGAATTAATGTACATAAGTATGGCGCACATATATTTCATACATCTGATAAACAAATATGGGATTATGTAAATAGTTTTGTCGAATTTAATAACTATATAAATTCTCCAATAGCTAATTATAAAGGGGAATTATATAATTTACCATTTAACATGAATACATTCACTAAATTGTGGGGTGATGTTAGGACACCAGATGATGCTAAAAATAAAATAAAAGAGCAAACAAAAGAATTGGAAAATATTGAGCCATCTAATTTAGAGGAACAAGCCATTCGTTTAGTTGGTAAAGATATTTATAAAAAATTAGTGAAGGGTTATACTGAAAAACAATGGGGAAGAGATTGTAAAGAATTACCTAGCTTTATAATAAAAAGATTACCTGTTAGATTTACTTTTAATAATAACTATTTTAATGATAAATATCAAGGAATTCCTATTGGTGGATATAATAAAATAATTGAAAAGATGTTAGAAAATTGTGATGTTGAATTAAATGTTGATTATTTAGATAATAAAGAGAAATATAATTCTTTAGCAGATAAAATATTATATACTGGTATGATTGATGAATATTTCAATTATTCCTTAGGAAATCTAGATTATAGAACTTTAAAGTTTGAAACAGGAATATTAGAAAATGTAGAAAATTTTCAAGGAAATGCAGTTATCAATTATACAGATAGAGAAACCCCATATACTAGAATAATTGAGCATAAACATTTTGAATTTGGAACACAAAAAGATACCGTTATTACTAAAGAATATCCAAGTAATTGGAAAATTGGTGATGAAGCCTATTATCCTGTAAATGATGAAAAAAATAATACTTTATTTGAACAATATAGGTTATTAGCATATCAAGAAACAAATGTTATATTCGGTGGAAGATTGGGAAATTACAAATATTATGATATGGATAAGGTAATTATAGAAGCTTTAAATCTAGTAGAAAGTATAAATAAAAACTAATTTGAAAACTTTTCAAATTAGTTTTTCAATGGTATAATAAATCATAAGTAGGAGAATGATTTATGAGTAAAAAAAGTAAAAAACAAAATAAAAAAATACAATCTATCAGTATCGTGATTTTTATTCTTTATTTATTAATATCTTTTATAACATTAGGAATTGTTACATATTTGAATGTATTGCCATTTAAATATATATCTATTTTATTATTAATATATGTTATTTTTACTTTATTATTTGGATTATTCATTGTAAAGAAAAATATAAACAGTGGATTTAAAATATTTATGGATATTATTTTATGTATCTTTATTATGATATATAGTTTTGGATTAGTATATTTAAATAAAACTTTAAATTTTATGGATAAGATAAAATCAAAAGGATATCAAACAGAAGAATATTATATATTGGTTTTAAAAAATTCTAGTTATGAAAATTTAAGTGACATTGAGAATAAAGAACTTGCTATTTATAATGGTGATGAAAACTATAATAAGGCATTGGAAGACATCAAGAAAAAAATAAATTTACAAGAAAAAAAATATGATAATTATGCAGATGCTGTAAATGCCGTAATGAATAAAAAAGTAACATCCGTATTAATTAGCTCTGCTTATAAAAGTATTTTAGAAGAACAAATAGATCAATTTAATGAAAAATTAAAAATATTAGATACAACTACAATTAAAGTAAAAAGTGAAATTCAAACAGATAATATTGATGTAACCAAACAATCCTTTAATGTTTATATCAGTGGTATTGATATATATGGAGATATTTCATTAGTATCCAGAAGTGATGTAAATATGATAGCAACTGTTAATCCTAATACTCATCAAGTATTATTAACTTCTATTCCAAGAGACTATTATGTAAGATTACATAATACAACAGGGTATAAAGATAAATTAACTCATGCTGGACTATATGGTATTAATATGTCTATTACAACAATAGAGGATTTATTTGATATAGATATTGACTATTATGTAAGGGTTAATTTTACAACATTAGTAAATTTAGTAGATGCAATAGGAGGAATTGATATTACTTCTGATAAAGCATTTACTTCTTATACAAACAAATCATGTACTTATCAAAAAGGAAAAAATCATTTAGATGGAAAATGTGCCTTAGCTTTTTCTAGAGAAAGATATGCGTATAGTGAAGGGGATAGACATAGAGTTCAAAATCAACAAACTGTAATAACAGCAATCTTAAATAAAGCTTTATCAAGCTCCACTTTAGTAAAAAAATATACTAGTATCTTACAATCAATGGGAGACAGTTTTCAAACAAATATTCCTCAAGATAAAATATATGCATTAGTGAATATGCAATTAGATAGTATGCCAAAATGGAATATTACATCTATTAGTGTAAATGGAAAAGATAGTTCTAACTATACTTATTCTTATAGCTCTGGAAAACTATATGTGATGGAACCAGATATGAGTACAGTAGCGCTTGCTACATCTAAAATAAAAGAAGTGGAAAATAAGTCATAATATTTATGACTTTTTTCATTCTGAAAAATGATTCAAAGTACTAAAAATTTACCTGAATTTATGGAAAATATTAATTAATTCCAAAACTTGTCGAAAATTGATAGTTTTGGAAATATATTTCCAAAACTCGGCTTTTATAAAAACAGTTATATAATGAATTTAGGGGTAAAGATTATGATAAACAGAAAAGAATATCTTGATAAATTAATAAGATGGAAAAATCAAAATTTGATTAAGGTTGTTACTGGTATTAGACGTTGTGGTAAATCTACATTGTTTGAACTATTTATTGATTATTTAAAAAAAGAAGGAATAAAACCAAGTAACATTATTACCATCATAATTAATAATACGAGATTCAGCAATAACAGGTCTAGAACAATATCTAGTAACATATTTTATTAAATCTTCAATAGAATTAAATTTGTAACCATCATCTTCTAATTTGTTGTTAACATAAAAACCATTAGGATATTTAAGATACATTTTATTTTTAATGTCTTTAAATTTAACTTTACCAAAATAAGCTTCCATTTTGTCTAAAAGAATTTTCATAAAACGTTTAGATAAGGCATCGTAATTAAAATAATTATATTTTTTAAAAAAGTGATATTTATATATCATTTTTTTGTTACTTTTGAAATTAAAATATTAAAATGATAATTAATTAAGAAATATAGTCTATAAAATTGACATTTGTTAGGAATAATGCTATAGTTTTCCTAGAAAAAGGAAATGATGTATATGAATAATTATGATAAGATTTTAAATTATGCGAAAGAAAATAATGGATACATTACTACAAAGGAAGCAGAAAGTTTAGAAATTAATAGTACTTTTTTAAGTAATTTGGTAAATGATAAAAAACTAGAAAGAGTTGGAACAGGTATTTATAAATTACCGGAATATCCTATTGATAACTTTTATATTTTATCTAAAAGTAGTAAAAATATGTGTTATTCTCATGCTACTGCTTTATATTTACATAATATGTCTGATAGAATTCCACTAGTTTATGATATTACTGTTCCATATAATTATAGTGGTAATTTGTTAAATAATGAAAATGTTTCTTTAAGGTATGTAAAAGATGATATTTTTGATTTAGGTATGATTGATGTTAAAACAATTAATGATTTAACAGTTAAATGTTATGATTTAGAGAGAACTTTATGCGATATTATCAAAGATAAGAATCGTATGGATAAAGAAATTTATTCGAAAGCGCTAAAAGAATATGCTAGAAATAAGAATAAGGATATTTTAAAACTAGTTAAATATGCTAAAAAGTTAGACATTGAAGATGAAGTTGTTGAATTAATGGAGGTACTATTATAGATGAACTCAGATAAATTAAATAATATTATTAAGAAAAAATCTAATGGTAATAATAATTTAGCACATCATCTTCATCAAATGTTTTTCTTTGAACATGTATTGATGAGGTTAGAAAAAAGTAAATATAGAGATAATATCATTTTAAAAGGTGGAGTTTTACTTTCTTCTATTATTGGAGAAGATTTAAGAACTACTAAAGATATAGATGCTACATTAAAAAGTTTACCATTAAATATAGTTTCTATTCGAAATATCTTTGAAGAAATATTATCTATTGATATTGATGACAATGTTACTTTTGAAATAGCCAATATTAAAGATATCAGATTAGAAGATGAATATGGTGGATTTAGAATAAATGTTAAAGGTACATTTGATAAAATAAGAACTAATTTCTTTATTGAAATAACTACTGGGGATATTATTACACCTAGAGAAATTAAATATAAATATAATTCAATTTTTGAAGATAAGAAGATAAATATTATGGCTTATACTATAGAAACTATTATTGCTGAAAAGTTTGAAAGTATTATTAGTAAAAATATAACTACTACAAGAGCTAAAGATTTTTATGATTTATATATGTTAATGAATAAACATAAAAATGATATTAATAATAGAAACATAGTTAAAGCGATAGAAAATACTTTTAATAAAAGAAATACTGAATTTAATATAGATAATTTTAAAGAGATAGTAGAAATATTAGAAGATAGTAATGTTTTAAAAAGAGTATTTACTGATTATCAAAGCAAATTAGAATATACCAAAGAAGTAAGTTTTGATGATACAATTAAAGCAATTAATATAATTATTGGTATATTAGAATCTGAATTAGTCGAAGTGTAATTTTCGACAAAGCAAAAATAAAGTATTATAATCTATTCGTATTCAAAAACGAGGAACAAGAGGAGTAAAATAGTTAGTAGCTATTAGGAATGAAAGGTCACCGACTGAAAGCCTTTCTTAATGAATAGTATTTGAAGGTAGCTTGGGATTTGTATATCTGAAATAGTAGTAAGATATAATGTTAGTCGCATTAAGACTTCAAGGTAATAGAAATATTACGAATTAAGGTGGTACCAAGACAAGATCGTCCTTTATGGATGGCTTGTCTTTTTTATAAATTATTGTATTGTAAAAAAATGTAATTATGATATGGAACTATGGTATAATACTTTCAGGTGGTAGCTATGAAAAAAACAATTTATTTCATATTATTAATTTTTTGGTTAATAGTCATTTATTTATTATCTAACCAGACTGGAGAAGTATCAGGAACCAATAGTGGTACTATCATTCATATTGTATTAGATGGAATCTATTCCTTCTTTCATTTATCTAAAAATAATTTAAATGATGTTGTAAATATGATTCATGAACCAATTAGAGAATGTGCTCATTTTTTTGAATATTTTGTTTTAGCTTTTTTATCTTATAAAAATTTAGAAAATTGGGATTATCAAGAAAATAAAACAATAATTGCTTTCCTATTTTGTTTCATATGTGCGATGACAGATGAAATTCACCAATTATTTATAGTAGGAAGAGCCTTTCAATATTATGATATTTTAATGGATATGATGGGATGTACATTAATGTTATTATTTCTCCAGATAGGAAAAAAGCGAATATCGTAAATAATAAAATATATGTCAAAATGGAAGATATAAAACTATATCTTTTTTTCATTTATTTTGATATGATTAATATAGGAGGAATAATATGAAAGATGATTTAACACTTCTAATATTGGCAGCAGGGATGGGGAGTCGTTTTGGAGGATTAAAACAAATTGAACCAATAGGCCCTCATGGTGAATTTATTATTGATTATTCAATTTATGATGCTAAAAAAGCAGGTTTTAATAAGGTAGTTTTTATTATAAAAGAAGAAAATTATCAAATATTTAAAGAAACAATAGGAAGTAGAATAGAAAATAAAATAAAGGTAGAATATGTTTTTCAAAAAAATGAACTACCTGAACCATATCAATTTCCCCAAAATAGACAAAAACCATTTGGAACAGCTCATGCTATATTAGCAGCTAAAGAAAAAATAAAAGAACCTTTTGTTATTATCAACTCAGATGATTTCTATGGAAGAGATGCTTATTTTGTTATGAGCCACTATTTAAAAAATAATCCAAATCAAAATTATGCTTTAGTAGGCTATAAAGTAGAAAATACTTTAACAAAAAATGGTGCTGTAAAAAGAGGAATTTGTAAAACAAAAAATAATCAATTAGAAGAATTAATAGAAAGCAGTATAATAGAAATAAATGGGAAAATAGAAGCAACCCCTCTTGGTCAAAATCAATCATTTGTCATAACGAAAGATACTTTAGTTTCTATGAATATGATAGGCTTCTATCCTGACTTATTTCCTATTTTAGAAACAAACTTATTACAATTTTTAAAAGAAAATGAAAATCTTGAAACTTGTGAATACTTAATACCAGATGTTTTAAATAAAGGCCCTAAAAAAGTAACTGTATTAACGACCAATGCAAAATGGAAAGGTGTTACTTATAAAGAAGATAAAGAAGAAGTTGTAAATTCTATTTTAAAACTAATCGAGCAGCAAGAATATCCGGAAAATCTATGGGATGAAAAATAGGAAAATCATGGTATACTAGTAATAGATGTTAGGAATGATAAAATGAAAAGAAAAACGAATAAAATTATGATTATTTTTACTATATTAAACTTTATTTTTACTATTTTATGCTTATTTTATTGCATAAAATTAAATGTAGTACCATTGAAATATTTAATTGTTGTGATTTGCTTTTATAATGTATTAGATATTGGAAGTTTATTATTACTACGTAAGAAAAAAACAAAATGGGTAGGTATCTTTCTTTCTGTGCTCATTATTTTATTTAGTATACTAGGTACGTATTATCTAATGAAAACAGATGATTTTTTAAATAATTCTTTTAGTGAAGGGGAATCTTATCATACAAATACCTATTATGTATTCACTTTAAAAGAAAATAAAATAGATTTTAGCAATAGTAAAATTGGATATTATGAAAATGCTCCAAGTATGGAAGAAGCTTTGATAAAAGTTCAATCAGAAGTAACATCTCAAATGGTTTCCTATGATAACTTATATAATTTATTTAGAGATTTAAAAAAACAAAAGATAGATGCGGTTTTAATTGAAAAAAGTCTTTATAATTTTATGTTAGAAAGTGATACTTCTTTTCAAACCAGTAATTATACTTTATTAACACAAATCGATATTAAAATAAAAGAAGAACAAGAAGAAATTGATACTGCAAATGAATCTTTTAATATTTACATTGGTGGAACTGATTTTACAGAATTATATACAGATTTTAATATGATTGTAACGATTAATAAAACAACAAATCAAGTATTATTAACCAGTACACCAAGAGATTTCTATTTACCTATATCTGGGAAAAATGGTGCGAAAGATTTGCTAGGATATGCAGGTGTATGGGGAGTTCATACTTCTAGAAAAACTTTAGAAAATCTTTATGATGTAGATATTAATTATTACATAAAAATTAATACCAAAAGTTTAGTTTCTTTAGTTGATACATTAGGTGGAATTGAATTCTGTTCTGATATATCTTTTACAACAACACATGCTACCGTAATGGGAACATATGATGATGAAACAGGAGATAAATTGTATGTATCAAAAGGATGTAAAAAATATAACGGAATCCAGATTTTAACAATTGCTCGTGAAAGAAAAGCATATGCCGATGGAGATCGTCAACGTCAAAAAAATTGTCAAGCTATTATGATTAGTATTTTTAATAAAATGGCAAGTCCAGAATTAGTCACAAATTACTCTAATATTTTAAATGCTGTAAGTAGTTTATATCAGACCAATATTCCAAAAGATCTAGTAACAGAATTAGCGCGTTTAACGATTGATGGAGCAAAATGGAAGATAGAACAGCAGTCTGTTACAGGATCTAACTCAAGAGGGTATGTACATTTTAGTGATGTATTAGATTATGTAATGATACCAAATAATGATAGTGTAAAATCTGCCTCTTCTAAAATAAAAATGATTATGGCTGGAAAGTAGGAAAATAATAGCAAAAAAGGGTTATGCCTTTTTTTTGTTGCACAAAAATGCTATAATAAAAAAAGAAGGATGGTAGTTATGCGACTTAGAAATGTAAAAAATGCAGAAAATATATTAGAACAATCTAGTTATGTGGTAAAAGAAATAAAACAACCATTATTTTCTAATTCAAATCCTATTTACTTAGAAATTGGTATGGGGAAAGGTGACTTTATTATTGAAAACGCTATGCGTTATCCTAATATCAATTTTATTGGAATTGAAAAGTATGCTAGTGTTATGGTTAGAGCTGTACAAAAATTGAAAGAAATCAATTTACCAAATTTAAAATTCATTTGTACAGATGTCAAAAATGTAGATACTCTTTTTCAAAAAAATATTGCATTAATTTATTTAAATTTTTCTGATCCATGGCCTAAAAAAAGACATGCATTAAGAAGATTAACCAGCCCGTATTATTTAGACAAATATGAACCTGTTTTTCAAGAAAAAAAGCATATTATTATGAAAACAGATAATCGTAAACTTATGGAATATTCTATTAAAAGTTTTACAGACTATGGATATCAAATAGAAGATATTTGCCTAGATTTATATAGAGAAGATCTTGCAGAAAATATTCCAACAGAATATGAAAAGAAATTTGTAGCAAAAGGTTGTCCAATTTATAAAATAGAAGTAAAAAAAGATTAGACAATTGTTTACAGAATAAATGAAAAAAAACTTTGTATTTCAAAGCAAATTTGATATACTTATAGTAAGTGAGGGTAAGCATGAAAAAATTAGTTATCTTAATCCTTTGTTTCTTTATGACAGGATGTAGTATAGTTAGAATTGATACTACCAATGTAGATAATATAGTAAAAGTAGTTTTATCAAAAGAAAATAATCTATACAATCGTGTAGGAAAAGGATATAAATATTATATACCAAGAGGCGTGTCTTATTTAGATACTACCGATTTAAATGATAAGTTATACTCAGGTGGTATTTATTATTATCTATATATCGATATTGTTAGTTATTATCATAAAATAGATATGCATTATGAAGAAGATCCAACATTATATTATTCTAAAAAAATTGATGGAGAAAAAACAGGATATCTTCAAATAGAAGAAACAAATGATTATTATTATGTTACATTTTATTACAATTATGCCAAAATAGAAGCCATCACACCAAAGTCAAAATTAGAGGAAGTTATATTAAATGCTAGTTATATTTTATCTACTGTAAAATTTAATGACAATATAGTAGCTCTAAACTTAAAAGATGATTATTTCACCAATAAAGAAGAACAATATACAGAATTCAAAGAAAGTGAAAAAGAAGAATATTTTTTAAGTAGTACAGAAGAAAGTAATGAAAATTAGAGGTGAAAACAATGAAATTATTTGAAAAAGTAAAAAATATGTTTACAGAGGAAATAGAAGAAGAAAAGCCAATCAAAAAGGAGATAAGACATGTTGAAATTCCAACACCAAAGCCTATTGAGGAAAAACCTGTAGTAGAAGAGAAAAAAGAAGAAAAACTATTATTCTTTGATGATAAAGATTTTGAAGATTTAGAAAAAGAAGAAGAGAAAGTTTTTAAACCACTTCCTAAAAAAGAAGAACCACTACCTTATAAAGGAGCAAAGCCAACTACGGTAGAAGAACCTAAAAAAGTTTTTAAACCATCTCCAATTATTTCACCAGTATATGGTGTATTAGATAAAAACTATCACAAAGAAGATATTGTATCTAAAAAAACTACAAGAAGTTCTTATCATAGTGAAAATATAACGGTAGATGACGTTAGAGAGAGAGCTTTTTCTACTTTAGAAGATGATTTGAAAAATGAGATATTGGAAGATGATTATATTACTAGCAAAAGAGAAGTAGTAGAGGATGATTTAGACATCTTTAAAGACATTGATGAAGAAGAAAATAGTATAAATGAACCAAAAGAGGAAATAATAGAAAAAGAATCTTTGGAAGATGATTTACTAGATGATACTACTTATTTAGCTCAAAAATTAGAAGAACAAAAAAAGAAATTGGATGAAATTAATAACATTATTAACGAAAATGTTTCACCAAGAAGAGCAAAAAACATAGATGAATATCTTTATCGTGAACAAGAAGAAAAAGAAAAAACAACAGAAAATCCAAAAGAGATTCCGGTAGAAGAAAAAGCAGAAGAACCAGAAATTGAAAAACAACCTGTTTTAGAAAAAACATTAGAAGAAACAAGTGAAGAAATAGAAAAACCATCTGTAGAAGAACAAAATACGGAAGAAATGCCAAAATCATTAGATGAAGCATATAAAGATGCTTTTGATGATATTGAAGAAGCTTCTAATAAAACAGAGCCTAAAAAAACAAAAACAACAAAGAAAAAAGATATGTCAGATAGTGAATTATTAAATTTAATTGATTCTATGTATGAAAAGAGTGATGAACATGAATGAGATGTTAATTGATGTAAATGCTTTATTTACGGTAATATTATACTTATTAGGGTGCATATTATTAATTGTATTAATTATATTATCTATCAAAGCATTAAAAACAATTGGAAAAATTAATCATTTGGTAGATGATGTTCAAGAAAAATCAGACAAAATGAACGGAATATTTGATTTTGTAGATTCCACTACAGACTTTATCAATGGCTTTGCAGATCACATCATTGGTGGAGTAGCAGGACTTGTTACAAAATTATTTGAAAAAAAACATAAAGGAGAAGAGAAAGATGAGTAAAGAAAAAAAAGGATTAGGAAAATTATTTGCAGGTGTAGCAATTGGTGGAGCTTTAGGCGTTTTATTTGCTCCTAAAAAAGGAAAAGATACCAGAGCTGATTTGAAAAACAAATTAGATGATATGTTAGCAAAAGTAAAAGATATGGACGCTAACGAAGTAAAAGAAAATATCGAAACAAAAATTGAAGAAATTAAAGAAGAATTAGAAGACTTAGATAAAGAAAAAGTAATCGCTATTGCTTCTAAAAAAGCAAAACAAATTCAAGAAAAAGCAGAAGATTTAGTAGAATATGCTATTGAAAAAGGAACACCAGTTCTTGAAAAAGCAGCAACTGCTATTAGAGAAAAAGCAATCGATGTAACAAAAGAAGTTTTAAATAGATTAGAAACTTCAGATAAAAAAAGTAAAAAATAAACTTCAAAAAATTGAAGTTTTTTTCATGATTAATTTAGGTATTTGCAATAAAAAAAGATATAATAATAATGAAAATATAAAATTTAATAGATTGACAGCAATACATTTGTTCGATATACTATATATAGTTGGTGAAATATGAAAACATTAGAAGAAATAAAAGGAATTGGCCCTAAAAATAGAAAATTATTAAATAAATTAGGCATTTATAATACAAATGATTTAATTCAGTTTTATCCTTTTCGTTATGAGATTTTAGAGAAAACAGATCTAAATCATTTAGAAGAAAAAGAAAAAATAGTGATAGATGGAATGGTTGAAAATGTACCAAGAGTTTACTATATTAGTCGTAAATTAGATAAGATGTCATTTTCTCTTAATACGGGTAGTAATGTTTATCAAATTGTCATTTTTAATCGTGGTTTTTTGAAAAGTAAATTAACAGTAGGTACTGGAATTACAATTATTGGAGTAATAGATAAAAAACACCATACGATAACAGCGAGTGATATTCATTTTGGAAAAATAGTAGGAACGCAAATCGAACCAATTTATCATTCTACTTATGGTTTATCAGGAAGTACCATTCATAAATATATCTTGGAGGCTTTAAAAGAGCAACCAGAAATACCAGACTATATTCCAAAAGAAATCAGTGAACAATATCATTTTTGGGACAAAAAAAGAAGTATGATAGAATTACATCATCCTATTAGTAAAGAACGACTAAAATGTGCTAGTGTAAGAATGAAATATGAAGAACTATTTATCTTTATGTTAAAGATGAATTATTTAAAAAATAATAAAGAAAATAAAATTGGCTTAGAAAGAACAATCGATTTTCAAAAAGTAACTGATTTTATGGAAAATTTACCTTTTTCATTAACAGTTGATCAGAAAAAAAGTATTGAGGATATTTATCATGATTTATGTGATAAAAAAAGGATGAACCGTCTTTTACAAGGTGATGTGGGAAGTGGTAAAACAATTGTGGCCATTATTAGTATGTATATGAACTATTTGAGTGGTTATCAAAGTGCCTTGATGGCTCCTACTGAAATTTTAGCAATTCAACATTATCAAAATATTCAAAAGTTATTTTCTCCTTTTTCTATCAAAATTGGACTATTAACTGGTAAATTAAAAGCCAAAGAAAAAAAACAATTGTTAGAAGATTTAAAAAATGGAAATATTGATATGATGATTGGTACTCATGCCTTAATATCGGATGATGTAGTGTATAAAAATTTAGGACTAGTGATTACAGATGAACAACATCGTTTTGGTGTCAATCAAAGAGGTAATTTAAAGAACAAAGGAATAACACCTGATATTTTATATATGAGTGCTACTCCAATACCTAGAACGTATGCATTAACTTTATATGGTGATATGGATATTTCAAATATTAAAACAATACCTAGTGGTAAAAAAGAAATTATTACAACTTTAAAAAAAGAAAGTGAAATGAAAGATGTTTTAAATGCTATGTTAGAACAATTAAAATTACATCATCAAATTTATGTTATTGCTCCTTTAATAGAAGAGAGTGATAAAATTGATTTAGAAAATGTTTCTGCTTTAGAAGAAAAGATGAATAAAGCTTTTGGCAAGTATTATAAAATTGGTGTTCTTCATGGTAAAATGAAAAACGAAGAAAAAGAAGAAATTATGTCAAAATTTGAACGTAATGAGATTCAGATTTTAATTAGTACCACAGTAATAGAAGTAGGAATTGATGTTAAAAATGCTACTATGATTGTTATATGGGATGCTTTTCGTTATGGACTTTCTACTTTACATCAATTACGTGGTAGAGTAGGTAGAAACGATTTACAATCTTACTGTATTTTAATTAGTAATAGAGAAACAGAACGTCTTAATATTTTAACACAAACTTGTGATGGCTTTAAAATTAGTGAAGAAGATTTTTTACTTAGAGGTAGTGGAGATATTTTTGGAATAAAACAGAGTGGTGATATGATATTCCAAATAGCTGATTTAAAAAAAGATTATAAAATATTATTGAAAGCAAAAGAAGATAGTGAAAAATTTTTATTGAGTGGAGCGCTTGAAAAATATAGTGAAATTAAAGATTTGATATTAAACAGTATGGAACTTGATTAATTTTCAACTTGACTTTTTTGCAAGGTGTCTATATAATTATAATAGCGTGATGATATCACGCAGGAACACTCTTACGGACTAAAGATGAGAGTGTGCAACCAAAACCCCCTGAAATTCCCCTCGAGAGAGGGGAATACTTTTGTTTATAAGGGATTTTTAACTATTTTTGAGTTATCTAGATACCATACTAGATACCAAATATTATATTTAGATACCAATAATATGGTATTTTTTTGATAAACTTATATTTTAATATTGTAAAGTGGACAATTTTTTTGAAAAATGATAGAATTAAAGTATAATTAATAGTAAAAAATGAAGAAATGCTTTTCTATTTTTCTAAAGATAAATATGCAAATAAATCCAGTAAAGATTTAAAAGACTTAATTGAACAATATAAAGAATCAGAAACTGATTTATTACAATTTGATTTTAATAAAATAGAAAAAGCAAGAGAAGTAGGATTTATAATTTTTGATGTAGCAGAACATTTAAAATTACTTAAGGATAATAAAAGTAAATACACTTTAGAACAAGCAGGAGAAGAATTAAATAAAGCACAAGAATTACTATGGATAAATATGATTATAGTAAATTACCAAAGAAAAATTAAATTGTAAGAAAGTAGGATTATAAGTGAAAGTATATATAGTTAGACATGGTGAAGTACCTCATAATGTATTAAAAATGTATAATAATGTAAATGAAGATTTAACAGATAATGGGATTATGCAGGCATTAGAATTAAGAGATAAAATTAAAGATATAAAGTTCGATATGGTTATTTCATCTCCACTTTTAAGAACAATACATACTGAAAACATACTAACATATTATGATGATAGTATTATAACTGATGATAGGTTAAGTGAAAGGGATTGTGGAGATTTAAGTGGTAAACCAAATGAGTGTACAAATAGAGAAGAATATTGGAATTATTATACAGAAATACAATATGGGACAAGTGAAAATATTCAAGAGTTTTTTAAAAGAGTATATAACTTTTTAGACGAACTAAAACAAAAAGATTATGAAAGTGTATTAATAGTGGCACATAGTGGAGTATCAAAGGCATTCAGTGGATATTTTGAAGGAATACAAGATGGTAAGTTTTTAAATAGAGGACTTAAAAATTGTGAAATAAAAATGTATGAACTGTAGGTATTAATATGGATTTTAATTATGTTGATTTTCTGTCATCTAGTGATAAGAATTTGATAAAAAAATTGTATTATGAATCATTTGATAAAGATGAAAGATTTCCATTTTGGTTACTAAAGAAATGTTCTAAAGAAAAAAATGTAAAGTTTAATGTAATATATAGCAAAGATAAAGTAATTGGTTTTCAATACATTATTGAATATGATAATATTGATTATTTAATGTATTTTGCTATTGAAAAAAGGCAAAGAAATAATAGATATGGTTCAGAAATATTAAAAGAATTAAATAGAAGTTATAAAAATGTTTTATTGTGTATTGAAAAAACAAGTGAACAAGTATCCGATATTAAGCATAAAAGAAAACAATTTTATTTAAGAAATGAATTTGTTGGTACTAATAAGTATATTGTAGATAATAATGTTGAATATGAATTATTGTGTAACAATAGTAATTTAGATATAACTAAAGAAATATTAGAAAAAAGATATACAATGATGACAAGTTCTAAAATCTTAAGATTTATAATAAGTAAAATTTTTAATGTTTATAAGATTAAATTGAAGTAGGTGAATTTATGAACAAAGTATTTTTATATCTATATCCAATTGAAGAGTTTACTAAAGTTTTCGATTTAGAAAATGAATATTATGATGAAATTGGTATTAGAAGACCTTTAAATGTCTTGAATGAAGCTATTCAAAAAAGATATAGAGATAATGGATATCAAATTGTATATGTAATTTATCCGGATAAAGAGATTTATGGTATATTACCACAGTCCAATGATAAAATAGTATATACTGATATTACATTTGCTAAGGCAAGCGGATATAATCAAGATGGAAGTGAAAAACCATTAGATGAAGTTGTATATCCAAACGAACAATATATTTTAGAACAATTAGGGAATGTAAATGAGTTAGTAATTGGAGGATATCATTTTCAAGATTGTTGTAAACGTGTTGGAGAAGTAGCATTAGCAAATGGTGTAAACACAATAATAGATTTAGATATGACAGATTTATTTTTTAATTTATATAGACAAGAAGAATATTTTAATATAGATTCATATGATCCAGCTAGATTTAAAGGATATATGATGAATAAAATGAGTAGATATGGAGATGAATTTTCTGAAAGATTGTTTAATAGAAATTATCAAAGTGAGGCATATGGGTTTGGAAAACTTAATAAAAAACAAAAATAGAATATTTATAGATGAGTGTAGCGAATAATTTTTGAAAATTTAAATTATAGTGTATAATAAATACCAATCAGGGTGGTGAGTTTATGAGTGGATTAAAAATATTATTAAATGATATAAATAACATATATCAATTATCATACTATATAATATATTATAAAAATTTAGAACAAAATGATAAAATAGGAGAGTGTAACAATAAAATTCAAAATATTTATAATAAATACAATATTAATAATATAAATGAATTAATATTGATAATTGGAGAATTTGTAAAAACTATTGAAATAATAAAAGATGCAGAATTAGTAAGATTATTAATATTTGTGATTTTAGATTCTAAAAAAAGAAAAGTATTAGATTATAATGATGAAATATTAAAAAATATTTATAAGTATATTATAGAAAATGGATTATATGACCCAAATTGGAATATTGGAACATCAAGTGAACCATTATTTGCAATGCTACCTAATTCAAGTGATTTATATAGCGTAAATATGCTTGTATTTAATAATGAATTAATTGACTGGAATATACTTAACAATGGTACTGATTCTTTTATATCTTTTGTATATAGTTATTTAAATTCAAGTTCAGATGTTGAACAATCATATTATTTAGAAATAATCAAAAGTGCTATTAATAGAGTTGATTTTGATAGTACTAAAAGATATAAATCCAGTCAAAAAAAAGTTTGTTATGAAACAATGTCTATTAATGAAAGTTTAGAAAAACTTTATAATAACCATCCATCGATTACCTCTATTTTAAATTTGGTAGCACAAAAAGTTAAAACAAAAAATATAATTTGATACTAATACTTATCATTTTAGTGTTAAATTTAGCAAATACATTTACTTTTAAATAAAAAAATATAAAATATCGGATATTGATTAGGAGGTTTTTGAAATGACTGATGAAGAATTAAGAAAATTAAGAAAAGAAAAAAGAATGTTAATACACGAAAGAGATAAATATGTTAGTTTATTAAACGAAAAAAAATTACTAGAACATAATGATGCTGTAAAAAGATATTTTGAGTTAGATAAGAAATTAAATGATTTTAAAAGAGATTATGAAAATGAGACAAGAAAAACTATTGTAGATAGATTAGCCAATCATTGTCGAATTACCAGTACTAATGATATATATGTATATATGGGTACATATATGTATAACTATATGGCTGATATAGAACATGGTTCAACTGATTATCGTGTTAATAAAAATGACAAACATGCTAATTATAGTTTATATAGAAATTTAGAAAATGAAGAATATGTAAAAATCTTAATTTCTGAACGAGCTGTTTTTGAGGAAGAACATATTATAATTACAGGTAAAAAGACAATAATAAATGAAAAGTATTACTATGAATTAAGAAGAAGATTTATTAGTGATTGTATAAATCACGGAGAACAATATGCTATGGATATTCTTTTAAATGATGAAGGAAATAAAGTGAAAAAATTAAATAAAAAATGTTGCAAATAATTATCGCAATGTTATATAAGATAGAATGATGAAAAGTCCAAATACTAGAAAATATTGTGTTTTTACCTGTGATAATAAGAATTTTCTAAAGCAAGTATCCAAAGTAATAGGAATTAATCTAGACAATGATGAAAATTGGTTTGTCGATTTTAAGGCTTGAAAGATGAAGTACATTGTATTTTAAATATAAAATATTGAAATATCAGATTGATAACCAATTAGAGAAAGATTATATATGCAATAAATGTCATAAAATGGGAATTTTTAATATAGAAATGAATTGGTCAGAAAAGGATAAAAATAAGAGTATTATTAACATAAATAGGTTAAAAAATAATCAAGGTATAGGAATATACCTTTTTTTCATGTATAATAAATAAAGGTGGTAGTAATGAGAATAGGAATAGATATAGATGATACTATGACTAACATAAAAGATAAACTTACAAATTCTGCAATACAGTATGCTAAAAGTTTAAATAAAGATGTACAATATATAGATTATAATGTTGTTGATATATATAACAATGGAAATATTTATCAAAAATTATTTAATTTTAATTATGAAGAATTAAAGTATTTTTTAGGAACAATACAAGAAGGAATAACTGATAATGCTATTCCAAGAGAAAATTGTGTTGAAGTAATAAATAAGTTACATAATGATGGCAATGAAATATATATTATTACTGCAAGAGATAAAGAATTTCATAAAGATCCATATTTACAAAGTAAGGAATGGCTTGAAAAAAATTCAATTTACTATGATAAATTAATTGTTAATGCCAGAGATAAAGGACAAGCATGTATAGAAAATAATATTGACTTATTAATTGATGATAGTATAAGTAATTGCTTAAATGTTGATAATTTGGGAATTGATACTATAATTATTGGAAATAAAAATGATAGAGGAATAAAAAACATTAATAATTGGCAAGAAATATATGAATATATAGAAAATCATAATATAATTAAGATTATTCAATATCAAGAAAAATATAAAGATGAAATATGTTTATTCATTAATGAATGTATGCATAACTTTATAGGTAGACCTTATAAAGAAAGATTAGATGTATCTAATATAGAAGAATACTATATAAAAAATAATGGTAACTTTTGGTTAGCAATAGATGTGAAAAGTGATAAAATAGTTGGAAGTATTGCTATTGAAAATAGAAATAAATATGGAATATTGAAAAGATTCTATGTAAATAAAGAATATCAAAAATTAGGAATAGGGAATCGTCTTTATAAAATGTTTTACAATTATGTAAAAGAACAAACTAAAATAGAAGAAATAAATCTTGCTTGTGGTAAAGTTTTAAAAGAAGCACATAAATTTTACATTAAAAATAATTTTAAACAGGTTGAAAGTTTACCCATAAAAATGCATTATGCAGATGACGATGATTTTTTTGTAAAGAAAGTAGATAGAGGAGAATAGCAGTGGTGGTTAAAAAATTTTTAAAAGAACAAAAAAGCAAATAATATTATTTTTAGATACAAAAACTAGATACTAAACGTTAAAAATAAAGTTATTTTTATAAACTTTGATAAATTTTAATAAAAGAAAAAGCCTTATTTTGTAAGACTTTATATAATTATTAAATTGTTACGAACTGATAATAATATTTCCCCCTGAAATCCCGTCAGAAATGGCGGGATACTTTGTTTATACTAAAAAGGCATTTATTTCTGATGATGATTATCCATTATATTCTAATCATGCTGGATATACAGATGATGAAATATATATTCTTTTAATAGTAATGGATACTTATGAAGAAAATAAGTAAAGTCATTAAAGTTTAAGAGAATATATTGATTTTTACTAGCAAAAATAATTCAATTAGCAAAAGAAAGAAGGTAAGAAATGAAACTTAATAATTTTGATTTAATTACATTTGATTTAGAAAATAAAGAACATTTAACTCTTCTTGAAAGAATTATTAAATCTAATGGTAGTGAATTAATTAGTGGAGATATAAAAAGATTTGTAGAAAGAAATATTGAGTTAAATAAAAAAGACAATATAACAAATTGTTATATTATAGAGAATAAAAATAGTTTTATAGGATTAGCCTTTTTAAATTATCATCCAGAAGAAAAGAGAGATGAAAAAATATTATCAGAAGAAATAGAAATAGGCCTTGGGATATTACCAGAATTTAGAGGTAAGCATTTAGGCTCACAATTTGAAAAAGAATTTAGTGAATATTTGTTAAATAAATATCCACAATTTAATGAGGTAGTTGCGCGAATAGACAATAATAATTTAAAATCAATAAATGCTGTAAAAAAAGCAGGATTTGAACATATAGAAGGCGAAGAATATCATTTTAAGAGATTTTAAAAATAAAATTGGTATTATAGAGATAATGTATGAATTTAGATTTTGAAATAGATAATATAAGATTTAATGCTAGAGCATCAGTAGTTATATATAATAAGGATAAAACAAAGGGTATTGTTATTTAAAATTATTGATAGAGATTATTTTATACTTCCTGGTGGTAGAATAGAATTTTTGATGAATTTTATACAGTAGATATATCAAGAACAAAAGAAGAAACTTGTTTAGGATTAGCGATAGCAAAAGAATTTACTAAACAATTATGTGGTAAACATATATGCTAAAAAAATAATAATGAATTAGAAATAATTATACAAATATAAAATAGTAATTGAAAAGATAAAAACAAAATATTATCTTTATATGCCATTGCTGAATAAAAATTACGTTTATGGAAAAATATTCAATGGATTACTTATATTTAGATAATACAATAATGGTTAATAATAGTTCTATTAGTCTATATGTATCTAATAATGGTGGAAAAGATTTTTTAGAATCAAAAGTTAATTATACAAATGAAAATGTCAAATTTATTACTATTGAAAAAATGCTTTAAAACTTAAATTTTCTGTTTATCAATTTAATTCGAATAAAGATGAATATGAAAACAAAGAAATTCTATTTATTAGTAATGATAATGGATTAAGTTGGAATATTGAAAATAATTAGAAATAGTTATGGAGATAAAGTATGAAGAAAAAAATATTTATATTAATTTTAATAGTAATTTTTATTGTAAGTGCAGGTATACTATTTGTTAAATTTAAGAATTATAAAATATAAAAGCAAAATACAAAAGGATATAAATCTTGAGCTAAAAAGACATATCTATGTTATAGCGCCTAAATGTTATCCAGCTAATGGTTCTCCTTTATTAACGTGCAAAGACCTTGATTATAATGGAGGAATGGATAAAGAAAAATTTTTAGATATAGATGTAAAATCACATTGTAAGGCATATATTAAAACAAAATGTGTTGAAATTGGAAAATGGACTTGGAATATAACAATTAGTTGTAAAGATTATACTGATAAAGAATATATAGATGGGGCAGAAGAATTTGAATCAAAAAAATAAATATTTAGAAACAATAAAGATTTTTAACCACCCATTCAACCACCAAAATAGGAGATTTTCATTTTAAAGTTGCAAACTTATATAAACTAAAGTAAATAAAAATCCTTTGAAAAATAAAGGATTTAATAACGTAAAATAATTTAGAGTACGTGATTTAAGTTTGCCCCCTGAAATTCCCCTCGAGAGAGGGGAATACTTTTGTTTATAAGGAATTTTTAACTATTTTGGATTTATCTAGATACCACACTAGATACCAAATATTAGTTTTTAGATACTAACTTATTATTCCAATCAATATCAGACCATTGAAGACCTCTTACCTCACCACGACGTAATCCACAATAATATAACATTTCAAACATTGTTTTATCATTTAAACTAGTAGTTCCTGTTATATATTTTTGGAATTCTTCAAAAGTGTAAACATCTTTTTCTACTTTCATTTCATTAGGACCTTTAAAGAACTCTATTTTTTTATAAAATTTCATTAGATTGATATCATACATTTTCATTCCCCAATTAAGAATAATCTTTAAGCACTTTTGAACATCATTTCTAGTAGAACACTTAATAGGTTTATTCCATAAATCTTGTTGGAATTTATGATATAAGTTTCCATCCATATTTTTAAATTTAACATTTTCAAAATCAGCAAAATATCTTCTTCTTTTTAAATATTTTTCCATTGTTCTTCTTCGAACTTTATTTTTTTGAGATTCGATATATTGGTCGATTAGTGTACCAAATGTCATATCCATATCTCCACCAAATTCAACCTTACTATTTAAAAACTCTCTTTCAGCATTCATTGCATCTAATTTAGTTTTATATGCTTTAGAAAAACTTTTTTTCCATTTTCCGTTTTTATCTTTTTCATTTCAATAATATTTATATTTACGATCATCTTTAGTCCATTGATTTTTTGGTAATTTGTATATTTCCATATTCATTCCTCCTTTCTTACAATAATGTCCGGTATCAAGGACATTATGGATATAGTACTGTCCAAAAATATTGTCAATACATTTTGACCGAAAAACTAGACATTTAAACAAAAGCGTGGTAAAATTAAATTATCGATAGAAAAAAGGGGAGAAAGAAGTGTTATTATGAACTCAGAAGAACTTAAAAATTTAATTGAATCAGCTAGAGAAGCAAAAGGTATTTCACAAAGAGAACTTGCTAAATTAACAGGTATTAGTAGAAGTACTTTAAATGATTTAATAAATGGAAAAATAAAAAAAGTAGATATTGATGATCTACGAAAAATTGCTGAAACATTAGATATGTCATTACAGAAATTATTAAAAGTAGCAGGATATGATGAAATGTCTTTATATTTTCATGCACATAAAAATATAGATAAATATGTTGATAAATCTAGTAAAGACTTAAAAGAATTAATTGAACAATATAAAGAATCAGAAACGGATTTATTACAATTTGATTTTACTAAAAGAGAAAAAGCAAGAGAGGCTGGATTTATCATATTTAAGGTAGCAGAGCATTTGACATTGCTTAAAGAAGGTAAAAGTGAATACAACTTAGAACAAGCAGTAGAAGAATTAAATAAAGCACAAGAATTACTTAATCCAATTATGGATAAATATGATTATAGTAAATTACCAAAAAGAGATTAATACTAGTATTTTTAATATCAAAAATATCTAAGTAGTATGAAGGAAAGAAGATGTCTATGCAGAACAATAGAAAGTATATAGCAATAATTGCATTTTTAAGAAAATTTATGAGTGTTTTTATTTCATTATTTTTTAATATATATATACTAAAAATAGTTAATAATGATATGAATTTTATTTTGAAATATACAGTTTATTCTGTGATTTTAGGTTTTATATTAGAATATTTTGTATTAAAAATAATTAATTCAAAAAATGCAAAATTTATTTATAGAATGAGCTTTATATTAAGTGTAATTAATATAATAATTTTAATAGGATTTAAAGAAAATATTGTTAAATACATATATTTGTATAAAACATTAGATACAATGAGAACTATATTTTATGCGGCTCCTTATGAACTTATGATTATAGGGTCTAACAGTAATAAATCAATGAGCAGTTATCTAGCGAATCTAAACATATTAGAAAGTATTACTGTAATATTAACACCAATATTTTCGGGATTTGTAATAGAAAAATTTTCGTATAATGTATTATTTATTATATTAGCGTTACAAACATTACTAATAATATTAATATCTTTTAAAATAAAAGATTTCACAATACAAGATAATAAAATGAATATAAGAGAATACTGGAGTATTGCAAAAAATAAAAGACATATAAAAAATATTTATAATTGCATGTTTTTTAGAAGAATATCATCGCAGGGTGCAATGACAGAATTATTACCTATAGTTTTATTTTTGAGATTAGGAACAGAATTTAGTTTTGGAAGTTATAATACTATGTTTGCAGTTATTTCTATAATTTCATTACAAGTGTTGAAAATTGTTAATAAGAAAAATATAAATAAAAAATTTTACCCATATATGGCAATAATTATTTTTATATCATCCATTTTTGTTATATTCAATTCTAGTTTTATAACATTGTTGATTTATTATATTTTAATGAATTCATTTGGAACAATAATTGAATCGGAATCATGTAGTGCAGTATATGCTGCAGTAAAGGTAGATGGTTTAGAAAAATATAGAAAAGAGCATATAATGATATTTAATATTTATATGTTGTTTGGGCAAATAATCAGTTATAGTCTCATATTTATTCTGTATAATTATTTTTATAATGTAAATATTTTATCAATAGCAATTTCAATATTAATGTTTTTCTTAATAATTGCTACAGTATATTTAAGAAAAACAGAAAATTTTATGTATAAAAAAAGAAATGAAATTTATAAAAGTTGATAAATTAGTTATTGTTGTAAAAATAGAAAGAAAGGTGTAATAATGAAAAATATAATTATTTTGGGAGTAGTTGAGGTAATATGAAAAGATTACTAAGAATTAGTTTTGATTTATCACTATTATCATTTATACCAATAATATCTTGGTTTTTACTTGGAATAATAGTTGATAAGAATTTAATTAATATATTTACTTTAACCTATCCATTACAATTTATATATTATATAATTAAGTCTATATTTTCTACAGGTGCTAATATAAGTAAAGAAAAAGATAAAAATAAAGATGCAGTAATGTCAGGTTTAATATTGGGAACTATTGTGTCTATAATTATTTTTACTATAATTCTATTCAATGTAGATAATTATATTAGTTTTATGAATATGAATATAAGTACATATAAAAACTTTACTATATATTCAATATTACAACTATTCATTTGTTTAGAATTTGCGATGATGCAAGATAAGTTATATTATGAAGAAAAAAATAAATTAGCAAATAAGCATTCATTAGTATTTAATTTGTTAAATTTTATATTATTGATTGGAACATCTTTAATAACCAAAAATCAAGTTATTATAATTGCAACAACATTAATTCCATTAGCAATATATACTTTGTATATTTATATTAAAAATAGTAATAATTTTAAATTTAATATTAATGTATTAAAGTGTATAAAATACGATTCAGTTGAGTTGTTCAATAATATTGCATTCTTTTTAATATTTTTATTTGGATTATCTAATGCTTTAGAATATGGAGAAATGTATGCAACTGCTTTGACTTTTATAGCATTAATAACAGATACACAGTGGGATACTTTTAATGCTATAAAAGAGGCAGCAACAATAGATATTAGTAAAAGAAAATTTAATTATATAGAACATAGAAACAATGCTTATAAATTATTAGGAATATTATTTGGGACAAGTTTGATGATGTTTGTATTATTATATGAATTTTATGATTTAGATTTTAAAATTACAATGCTATATTTTTCTTTTGAAATAGTAAATTTCTTAATATATCCAATATATAGAATAAAAACTTGTTATTTACAATTAGAATATTCAGCTTTTAAAATTACATCAAATAAGATAATAGCATCAATACTTAGAATGTTCATGTCATTATTAAAAACACCATTTTGTACAGGAATAGGACAAGTGTGTTCATCAGTTTATCAATTTATAACAGTTAGTATAATGTTTGGTCATAATTTTAAAATTGATAAAACAGGTTGTGTTGTTAAAAAGAAATAAATATTGAATAATGACACTATGACATTATAAATGAGAGTGGGGTACTCACAAACAATATGTCATTGTGTCATTTAATAATAAAAATAATGAAATATATGATATAATAGTATGTATAAAAAGAAGCGCTAGTACAGGCTTATGTTTATAAGTTTTTGTATTGGCGTTTTTTAGTAGTGAGGAAGTGATTGTTGTGATTAAAAGTACTATCGTAAAATGTAATTTTTGTAAAGAAAAAATATTATTAAGATTTCAAATTGGATATTTTAACATACCATTTAATTTCAGTTGCCCTAATTGTGAGGTTTCTATTCATGGAATTAAAAAAATCAATGAAAACAATTTAATTATTAGTAATGCTAAAGAAACATCTGAAGAAATTAATAATGCAAGATTTTATGGTAATTTTTCTACGGAATTTCTTAATAAAAAAGTTTCCAGATGTAATTGTTTAGAAGATATAATTAACAGTGGAACTAGTCCGTTTTTGAATACAATTATGATGTTTGAAGATTATGAACAATATCAAAATGTTATGGCTAAAATGGGTAAATTTCTACGATTTAAAGAAAGTTTTTTGAACAAAATTAAACCATTGTATGAATTGTTTTTTAATCAAAAACTAGATTTGATAGAAAAGCCATTATTAGATTTTTCTGAAAATTACATTATCAAAAATGAATTAGATGCTGAAATTGCTTTGCATCAATTAATAACAGTGGGAATGAATTATATTATGCCTCCTAACACTTTAAAAGATTATACAAATATGGCTAATAAATTAATGTTAGGTAAAGAAATCAATGAGACTGTTAAATTTATTGAATTTATTGAAACAAAAATAAATACTAAAGAGTTATCAGAAAAAATAATTGAAATATATGATAGATGGATTAATGAATTTGAAAAATATATGTCAGTAATTATTTTAAGTGTTGTAAATAAAACAGATCAAATTGATAAAGAAATATATGGTATTTCAACTATAAATTTTAAAGACATGAGAACATTTTATGCCGATAGTTATGAATTAATACTAGAGATGATTACACTTCCGGTAGGTTTAAATAATATTATAGAAAGAAAAAATTATGATTGTTTTACTACTGATTCAAAAATTAATAATTTTAAAACATTTTTCAATAATACAAAGTGTCAAAGGCTTGAAGCTTTAAAGGATGATGAAGAATTTAGTAAATATTTGAATATAAACAATAATGTTCGTAACTCGATAGCACATTTTGATTATAAAATAAATAATGAAACGCAATTAATTACATTTTATGATAAGTATAAGAGTAGTGAAAAAATTATAGAAATGTATCTTTTTGATTTTGCTTTGTTATGCTATGAGAATATTAAGTTTATTGTATATTTAAATGAGTTATTTTATAATATCAAAAAAATAAGTTATATAAAAAATGGATTAAGACCAAATATAAATCCTAATTTTAAAGAAATAAATATATAATTAATAGTTGATATAGATAATAATTATTGGAGTAGGAGTTGGTAAATATGAATTTTACTATAAATGTTGAAATGGGTAGATTTAGTATTGTTGAAAGAGAAAAGATAGAAAGAACTTTAAAAGGCAAAAGTTCTATAGATATATTGAGTGATTATATATTATTTGATATTGAAACGACTGGATTAGATAGTTCCTATGATGAAGTTATTGAAATTGGTGCGATAAAAGTAAAAGATAATAAAATTGTTTCAAAATTTAATAGTCTTGTAAAACCACGAAATGAAATAGATGAGTATATTACTGAACTAACAGGAATAACTAATGAAATGGTTAAGGATGCTCCGACAATAGAAGAAATATTACCAGATTTTATGAATTATATTGGTAATGATATACTAATTGGACATAATGTCAATTTTGATATAAATTTTATATATGATAATCTCTATAGAAATAAGTTTGATGTTTTAACAAATGATTTTATTGATACTATGATAATTTCTAGAAATTTATTACCAGATTTACCACACCATAGATTAATTGATTTGGAAAGATACTTCGAAATAGATACAACAAATAATCATAGATCATTAAAAGATTGTGAAATTACAATGAGTATTTATGAACGATTAAAAAATATTGCATTACAAAAGTATGCAAATGTAGAAGAATTTAAGAATGCATTTGAAAAACATAGAAATCGAACAATATTAAGGGCTAGAGATATTGTTACGAACAATACTGAATTCGATGTTGATAATTTGTTTTATGATAAATATGTAGTTATTACTGGTACATTAGAAAAAATGCAAAGAAAAGAAGCAATGCAAATAATAGTCGATTTAGGTGGTCACTGTGTAGATAATGTAACTAAGAAAACAAATTATTTAATTTTAGAAAATAATGATTATAATCCAATTTTAAGAGGAAAAAAAGTTCTAAATTAATTAAAGCTGAAACATTAAAACTAGAAGGAAAAGATATTGAAATTATTTCTGAAAATGTTTTTTATGACATCATAGATGATTATGTTGAAATATAAATTAATTTGTATCGATTGAGAGGTGATAAAATGAGACCTTCCATTAATGCACTAAAAGGGTATAATTTTCAAGGTTCTATATATTGTTACTTATTGTGTCTAATGGATCTTGAAAGAGAAATAATTGAACTTGATGCAGAAGTATCTGTGGATAATAATTTTGATGATATTTTTGTAAAAACTTGTAACGATTCTTTTTATTTACAAGTGAAAAATTATAAGGATATTACATTTGACAAAATTAAAATAAATGGAAATATGATAGATATTGATGGGTATTCTCCAATTATCATTGAAAATAAAAAAGGATATAACAATAATATTCTTATTATAAGAAATTTAGAAATTCCAAAAGAAAAAATTAATTCAAAAATATTTGGGATGAATTGTATTATGTTTGATAATTGCTATATAATTGGTTATTTTGATAAAGACTATAATCAATTAATTAAATCATTATATGCAAATGAAGAACGATATAATAATATTTTATTAACAGCAGATGAAAAATTGAATACTGGAAATTTTAATTTTACTATTCAAGATTTACCACCACTTAATATATTTGAACAAAAATTACAAGAGGAAACAAAAATTATTAGAAATTTTTCACTTAAAAATAAAGATATATTATTTATAATTGGTAAACCAGGTGTTGGCAAAAGCCATTTAGTAACAGAATTAGAGGAACAAAATATTATTTCTAATATTATTGTTGAACGATTATGGATTTCAGAAAACGACAAAGATAAAAACAATAGATTAAAATATTCTAATTTTATTAGAGATATTAGTTATAATCTTTATAATAAGTCATTAATAGAAGAAGAAGATTCAATAGTAAAAACATTAAAAGAGAGAAATATTACTCTTGTTGTTGACGGACTAGATCATGTTGAAAACTATAATACAGAGGAATTAGAACTATATTTTAGTTTTTTTAAAAAGTTTGTCGGAACAAAATTGGTTGTTTTATCTAGACCTTTAAAACATATTATCGAATATGATACAATAGAATTAGATAATTGGGGTGAACAAGAAAATATGTCTTATTTAGATTATTTAGGAGTATCTGATTATAGTACACAATTGCAAATATATGACATATCAAAAGGATATCCAATTATTACATCTTTTTTAGGGAAACATTTCTTATTAAATGGAGAGTTACCAAGAATTGAAGAAGCAACAGATATATTTGATTTTTATGATAAATTAATATCAAAAGGTGTTGCAGGATTATCATTATTCTTAATAAATAATTCATATTTTAAAATAAAAGAATTGGAAGAATTATTGTCAAAAAGAGAATATAAGGTTTTAAATGAAATCATTAATTATTCAGGTTATTTATTTTCAATTCACTATGATAGAGTATATTTAATTCATGATAGTCTAAATACATATTTGAGAATTAAAACTCCTGATTATTTGGAAGATAATAAGGATTCTATTGAAAAAATCGAGGAATCAATAAATAATGGAAATTTAAAGTATTTGTCAAGATTAAATAGTATTTCATTAGACAAAGAAGATAAAGTTAATATTGTTAAAAAATATTGTAATTTTGATTTTATAAATGAATCAATAAATAAAACAATTGATTTTGAAATGATTCAAGATATAATACATGAATTTGAAAGTATTATTTATGACAATGGAATGAGTTTTAATTTAAATGAAATGTATGAGTTTATTTTGATAAAAGAATGTACTAACAGAAATCATCATGATGGATTTTATCAATTAATAATAGAAAGAATAAAGTATTATATCAAAAATAATTTAATATCATTTGAAAACATATATAGTACAGGATTGCTATATTATGCATATTCTTGTTTTATAGAAAAAAAATATGATCCTCTATCTACTTTATATTCAACAAGATTTAATGATGCGAATGGAGAAATATCTGACTTTGATGATGTATTAGAAAAAAGTTCTAAATATTTTACATTTCTAACAGAAAAAATTGACGTTGAAGAATATTTAAACAATAATATAAAAAATATAGATATTAGTGATAAAGATGTATTAATAAAAGTCATTAGTTATTTATATATAAATCAATTAGAATATAATAATTATGAAAAAGTGGCGATATATGCGATAAATGAACATGATGATGAGAAAGCTGAAGAGCTGTTTAAAGAAATATCTTCTAAATATAATATAAGACCATTTATGGCAAAATCTGGAATTTATAAATTAAAAGATTATTTGTTTTCATTGGGAATTGATAATGGCGATAATTATTATAAGAACAAAAGTTTAAAAGAAATTATAAACGATAAAGCAATAAATGGTTCGTTTTATGTAAATGATTATATTTGTAATTATATTAGACTTGCAATATTTGAAAACAGAATCATAGATATTAAATCAGTAGGATTATATTATTTTATGTATTACAATAGAAAAGACTATTCGTTATATAAACTTCCATTATCATTACTTATTTTTTATAGAAAAAAATATATTAGTTTAGATGAATGTATTGAAATACTAGATAAGTCAATGGAAATGTCTGAAAAAGGAATTCGTACGATTATGACAGATTTTTATAATTTTCTTAGTAATGAAGAGTTTGAATTAGCAAAACAATTTTGGAATGATAAAATTATATTAACAGATTTAGATGTTAATAAAATAGATTTGTTGAGTGAAGACATAGTTATAAATTATTTTATGAAACATATCATTGGATATCATATTCATAGTAAAAATATTGACTATAATGATTTGTACAATTTATTAGAAAGTAAATATTCAAAAAAAGTAATAAAAATATTAAATTATTATAATTTTCAAATTGATTCAATTAATGTGGATGATTTTGATTTTGATAATTATGAAAAAAAAGATAGTTATACTCCTAAACCTTTTGAGGAAAGAGATTATATAATTAAAAATGATTCAGAAAAGTTAAGACAAAATAATATATCTTGTATTGAGTTGGCTAAATATGTTGATGGTTGGCATAATACCTTACCATATATAGAACTTTTTGATATTTATCCTACTGAAGATATACAAAATAAAATTCATGAAATAGTATACAATTCATGCTTTAGTTATAAAATATTTAATATGTACGCTAATAGAAGTGAAATGTTAGGAAATTATTTGATGCTTTTAGATAGGTATTCTGTTTCAGAAGTTGATTGGGATAAATTGTATGATTGCTTTTTAAAATTTTTAAATCTATCATTGATTAAGTAAAATGATTTGATTTTTATCTATAGATACCAAAATCAGATACTAAACGTTAAAAATAAAGTTATTTTTATAAACTTTGATAAATTTTGATAAAAGAAAAAGCCTTATTTTGTAAGGCTTTAACTAATTATTAAATTTTTACGAACTGATAATAATATTTCCCCCTGAAGAGAGCGAAAGCTCTCATTTTGTTTGTGACAAAAGAGCTAAATCAATTTTGAAATAATTTAGATATTATTTTAGGCACATAAAATTAAGAAATTACCTGTTGACAATTTGGTAATAACTGAGAAATAATATAGTTATTTAAACAACTTTGAAAAATTTTTTATCCGATTTTATTTTGTAACCAACTGTCCGAAAAAATCGTACAACTGAAAGAAATTATTTGATAAACAGGAAACTATGACAAATTGTCACGGTTTTAAATGTTTGACAAAAATATGGAAATAAGCAAAAAATCAGCAGATTTGTCAAGAAAATAACTAGTAATTTACGATGTTAAATAGAAATTTTGAATAAAGTATTTGTCTAATTTTGTATTTTGGTATATAATGTAGGCAATTAATGAACGAAGACGCTAGTACAGGTCTATAATTAATAGATTTTGTATTGGCGTTTTTAGTAGTAAGAAGGTGATGAAATGATTAAAATACTATTAGATACAAATATGTTTATATATTTAGAAGATCATTGTGTGACCAATGCCAAAGTTTTGGAATTGACAAAAAGATTGTATGATTCTGATGAATATAAAATTGTTATTCATCCAATGACAAAAAAGGAAATTGAAGGGATCAAAGATGAAAAAAATAAACTGATATTTAGATCTAAGATTGAAGTTTACAAAGAAATTAATAATCCACCAAAACCAAATCCAGAATTTCATGCGTTAGTAGGATGCAAAAATAGTCATGATGAAATAGATAATTGCTTATTATTTGCAATAAAAAGAAATTGCGCCTCATATTTGATTACCAATGATAAGGAAATTAAAAAGAAAAGTTTTAAATTAAATATAGAAGAAAAAGTTTTGACTATTGATGAAGCTCTAGATAAATTTAAAATAGATGAGGAAGAAAAAATTATAAAACCAGCATTTGTGGAGGAAAAATATTTGCATGAATTAGATATTGAAGATTCTTTTTTTGACTCATTGAGGTTTGATTATAATGGTTTTAATAATTGGTTTGAAAAAAAACAATCAAAAGGTGAAAAGGCATATGTTACCTTTAATGATGGTAACATAACTTCATTTTTGATGTTAAAATTAGAGGATGAACATGAAAAATATGAAGAATTTCAAAAACCATTTTTACCTGCTAAAAGACTAAAAATTTCTACTATGAAGGTTGTGGAAACGGGAAAAAGAATAGGGGAAACTTTCATAAAAATAATTGTAAGAAAAGCTATAAGTTCAAATGTTGATGAAATTTATGTAACAGTATTTAAAAAACATGCGCATCTTATAGATATGTTAAATGAATATGGATTTCAATATTATGGTCAAAAGAAAACTCTTAATTCTATTGGAGAAAGTCTGTTAGAAAATATATATGTGAAAAAGATTAAAAAATTAGATAATTATTATCCATTTTTAGATATAAATGACAGAAGAACATTTATTGTACCAATAAAGGATAAATACCATAGGTTATTATTTCAAGAGTCAGAAAGAATTGTGCAATTGACACTAGATGATATGTGTGGAACTAATACTGCATCAAATTCATTGAGAAAAGCATATTTATGTCATTCAAATATAAAACAAATTATTCCCGGTTCAATAATACTATTTTATTCATCAGAAAGGAAAAAAGCTATTACGTCATTGGGCGTTGTTGATGCTGTTTTTGATAAGTTTGACAATTTTGATGAAATGTACAATTTAGTTAAGCGTAGAACGGCATATAGTGAAGATGAATTAAAAAAAGAATTTAGAACAGATACATTGGTAATTTTGTTTAAACATTATTATTCGTTTGATAATTATGTATCGTTTGATTATCTGATAAAAAATAATATTGTAAATGGTAGTATACAAACCGCTATGCACATAGAAAAGGCAGACTTAATAAAAATTTTAGATGAATGTAAACTTGACAAAAAAAGATATTTAATTTTATAGCAAAATCTTATTATGTGTTATAATATGCATAATAGGAGGTAGCTGAGATGTGTAAGATATTAATGCCTATTAATCCTGAATATGTTGATGAAATATTAGCAGGACGTAAAAAATACGAATATAGAAAAATAAAAGCAAAAAGAACTAACATAGATAAAATGATAATATATTCAACTTCTCCAGTTATGAAAGTCGTTGCAGAGGTTGAAATTAAAAGAATTTTACAAGAAAATCCAGAACAATTATGGGAATTAACCAAAAACTATTCTGGCGTAACAAAAGAGTTTTATAATCAATACTATAAAAATAAAAATATAGCTATTGCATATGAATTGGGGAAAATTGTTAAATATGAAAAGCCTAAGGATTTAATTGATATTGGTATAAATTATATACCCCAATCATTTGTGTATATGGATAATTAATAAATCAGATAAAAAAGGCCTAACTTTGAAGTTAAGGTCTTTTTTATAATGTTGCATATGTCTAGTTCTTTTTATAGAGGAGAAATTGAATATTCAGGATTTCATCAATTCTCGTTAAAATCAGGCCTTTTTAATTTGGGTGAAGGAATAAATGAGGGATATACTGAGTTATTAAGACATAGATATTTTATAACAGAAAATGATGGATTTGAATCTTATATGTATGAAATAGATACAGCTGATAAAATAGAAAAAATAACTGGTAAAGAGAAGATGGAAAGTTTATATCTAAATGCTGATTTGCCAAGATTAATTCAAGAATTGAAGCAATTTTCAAGTGAAGAAGCTATTATAAAATTTATTTCAGATGTAGATTTTATCTTAAATATTTAGATGAAAAAAAATTCAAATTATTTGAAAAAGGAACAATTACTAACCAATTGAAGGGGATTAATAGATTTTTAATAGAAACATACTCTAGAAAATTATTATTACAATATCAACAAAATAGCATAAATTATAAGCAAATAATAACTCTATTATCCAAATACAGTTCATCACTTATATCCACATTAAGAATAGGAAAAAAAGATTATGGGATATTATCAGATGATGATCTTATAGAAAGCATTGAAACAGTTTTTGGAAAATCAGGTTCATTAATTCTAATCAAGAGGAAATTTTATTTTTAATGAAAAAAAGAAAATTTAAAAGAAATCATCTATTAAAATAATAGAAAAATATGTTAATTAAAGAAGGTGCATGAAAATGAAAATAATAACAGTTTGTGGTAGTCTTAGATTTTATAAAGAAATGATGGAAATAACAGAAAAATTGGAATTACAGGGTAATTGTATGCTTGTTCCAGTATATAATCCTTCAAGGACAAACAAGGATGGATCTACTGAAGAAGAAGCAACTATGTTGACTAAAATGCATAAAGAAAAAATAAAATTGTCAGATGCTATTTTAGTTGTTAATGTTAATAATTATATAGGAAATAGCACTAAAAAAGAAATTGAGTTTGCAAAATCACTAAACAAAGAAATTATTTACTATACTGATTTGTTAAAATGATTTCATCAAAAAAATAGTAAAAAAGTAAATCAATTAAATTAGAAATAGGGAGATGTAAGTAATGAAAATAGGAATTGATATAGATGGTGTTTTAAATTCTCAATATGATTTTTGTATAGAATATGGTACAAAATTTTGTAATGAAATAGGAAAATATAAACTTGAAAATTTAAATGTAATAGATACAACGGATATGTTTTTATGGAATGAAGAGATTGCTCATCAATTTTGGAATACATATCGAAAAGAATTAGTAATGAATTTACCATCTAAAAAGTTTGCAGCTGAAGTAGTGCAAAAATTAAAAGAAGAAGGTAATGAAATATATATAATAACAGCAAGAAAAAATAATGATGAATGGTTTCCAGAAGATTTAAAAAATGTAGAAGAAATTACCAAAAGATGGCTAGAAAATAACCACATATATTATGATAAAATTTTTTTCGATGTAAAAAATAAGGGAAACTTATGTAAAGAAAATAATGTGGATTATATGATAGAAGATGATTCCAAAAATTTAAAAACCTTAATTGGAAATACAAAAGTTATAGTATTTGATTATCCTTATAATAGAAATAAAGAATTTGAAAAATTGATAAGAGTATACAGTTGGTATGATATTTATATGAAAATAGGTAAAGAAAAAAGTAAGAAAAAATAGTATATAGTTATACTCTTAAAGATGAACATATTAAACTTTTTAAATAAAGAAAAGTACCACTTTCTTTTTATTTTAACATTACAAAAATCAATATATAAAGCAATAATATCTTGTAAAAAAAGGAAAGAATATGATATCATTATAGTGACAAGGAAAGGAAAAAAATAAAATGGAAGAAATATTATTAGAAACAGAAACACGCATGGAAAGTGCAATTGATAATTTAAATAAAAGATTAACAAATATTAGAGCAGGAAGAGCAAACCCTGCTATGTTAGATAGTGTAATGGTATCCTATTATGGTGTAGATACACCACTAAAACAACTAGCAACTATTTCTGTACCAGAAGCTAGGATGTTACAAATTAAACCATATGATCGTTCTAGTATTGGATTAATTGAAAAAGCAATTTTTGAAGCCAATATTGGATTAACACCAAATAATAATGGAGAAGTAGTCATTTTAAATATACCAGCAATGACGGAAGAAACTAGAAGAGAATATGTAAAACAAGCAAAGGCAATTGGTGAAGAAGCTAAAATAGCGTTACGTAACATTAGACAAGACGCCAATAATGATATTAAAAAATTAGAAATCACAGAAGATGAAATAAAATCAGGACAAGAAGAAGTACAACAATTGATTCAAAAATTTAATAAAAAAGTAGAAGACATTGTATCTGAAAAAGAAAAAGAATTAATGAGTATTTAATATGGATTTACGTAATATTACAGAATTTATTAAAGATGCGTCAAAATATATTATTGTAATCATTTTCGTTTTACTTTTCTTCATTTTTGTAATGGGTTTACAACAAGTAATTGGTCCTTCTATGAATCCTACGTTAAATGAAGGCGATATTATTATTACAAATAAATTCATTTATCGATTCAAATCGATTGAAAGAAATGATGTTGTTGTCATATCCCAAGATGAAAAGTATATGATTAAGAGAATAGTTGGTTTACCTGGAGAAAAAGTAGAATATCAAAATAATGATGTATTAATTAATGGAAAAGCTTACAAAGAAACTTTTACAAATTCTGAAACCGAAGATTTTACAATCCAAGATTTAGGTTATGATGTCATACCGGAAGATATGTATTTAGTCTTAGGAGATAATAGGGAAAATTCATTAGATAGTCGAACATTTGGGCTTATTTCTAAAAATCAAATCATAGGCAAAGTATGGATAAAAATATGGCCTATTTCTAAAATGAAAATCATAAAATAGGCAAAAACACTAGACAAACGGTGTAGATTTTTATAAAATACTATTAGAAAGGCATTTACAATATATATTAGGCAAAATTATCGAAAGATAATGACGCAAAGCTTTAGAACCTAACATGTTAAATTAAGGTAGTCAGCTGCATTTATACAAATTGTATAAATGCTTTTTTTATTGAAAGGAGAGAGTATATGAATCGAAAAAAATTATTTGGGATATTGCTTTTTATCATCATTGGATTATTTACTTTCACATTCGCAAACCCAAATGAACCAGTTCAAAATGAGGAGGAGAAAGTACCTGTAAAACAAGAAGAACAAAAAGGCAACACAGAACCAGTAACAAAAGAAGACCAAACAGCTGTTATACCTACAACCAATTATTTGAAAGAAAAGCAAACGGAAAAAGATATTTTCTTTCGTTTAGAAGATTTTAAACAAATCAAAATAAAAGAAATGAAAGAATATCAAAAACAACAACAATTAGAGAATGTAGAAAAAGCCAATCAAGTAGTAGAAAAAGCAGTTGATCAAATTAATTCTGCTACGTCTCAAAAAGAAATAGAAGAAATAGTAAAAGAAGTAAAACAACAATTAGATCAAATAAAAAAAGAAACAGATTTAGAAATCGCTAAAAAAACAGCGATGGAAGAACTAAAAAACTATCAAAAAGATTATTTTTATGATGAAGCAAATCAACCCAAAAAAGATCAGATTGTAGAAGAAGGAATGACTAATATTAGTCAAGCAGATAGTCTTGAAAAAGTAAAAGAGGCTTTAGAAACAGCTAAGAAACAAATAGATGATTTAATCAAAGCAGATCTTGAACAATTTAAGAAAAAAGCCATAGAAGAAATTCAAAACTATGAAAAAGATACTTTATATTCAGATGAGAATAAACAAAAAGTAGATGAAATAAAAAAAGAATCTATTGATAAAGTTCAAAATTCTGCTTCAAAAGAAGAAATAAATCATCTTGTAAAAGAAGCAAAAGAAAAAATAGAGGCTATTTTAAAATTAAAAGATACGGTTTATGAAGTAAGCTTTCTTGATTTTTATGGAAATATAATTGAAAAACAAAACGTATTATATTTAAGTAGTGCATCTGCTCCAGAAGTAAATTCTGTGACAGAAAAAGGAATTACTTATTCTTTTATTTCATGGAACCAAGATTATACAAATGTAACAAAAAATTTAGAAATTAAAGCAAATTACGAAATAACAAAAGTCCTAGCAAACATTTATGAAAAAGAACCTTTAGGCTCGGTAGAATTAAATATTACAAACAAAATAAAACAGACTATTTTAGATAATCTTAGTATTGAATTGACAAAAGAGGAAGACGAAATTCGATCTATTTCTAAAGAAACATTGCCAATTCTTAATAAACTAAATTACAAATATCAATATAACAAATTAGAATATGACTCAGAAAAAGGATTCTATATTAGTGCAGAAGAGGTATTAGACTTAGAAGCACTAGAAAAAAATACGGTCATTCTTACTTATCAAGTTCAGGTAGATGGTGCAGTGTTGGAAGATGGAACAACACAAAAACAAGTCAAAACTTATAATGGTGAAAATACTGTAACTTTACCAAAAGTTTATAAAAATGGATTAGAAGTAGCCGTCGTATGGAAAAATGAACAAAATGAAATAATTTCTACAATTAGAGAAAATGAAGTATATTTGAAGAAAGATATTGTTTATCATGAAAATGGTACTTTAACAGCAACTTTAGATGATACAGCGCCCGTGATTACATTAAAAGGAAAAGAAGAACAAACAGTTGAATTAAGTCTAGATACAAAATATGAAGAAGAAGGGTATACAGCAACTGATAATTTTAATGGAGACCTTACTGCTAACGTAACTACGTCTATTACATTGGATGATGTACCAACTCATTACGTAGATTATAGTGTAGCAGGAATTTATAAAATTACTTATTCTGTAATGGATACAGAGGGTAATGTAACAACCACTGTTCGTACGATTCAAGTAATAGATCCAATTAAAGAGATTAAAGCTACTGTATATGTTTTAAAAGATGGAATTACAAGACCAAACTTAAAAATAGATAATGAGTATTACGATAAAATTGGTGAAGTAAATCTAATTATTAATAAAACAAGACAATATTTAAATGCAGGTAGTGTAATTATCACTAGCGATAATATTGGAAGTTACATTGTTGGCGGTTTATCTTCTTTACCACAATTAAATGAAAAATACTATTCTTATGAATGTTATGTGATTCGACATGAAGAGGATGGTTTCCGTATTGATTGTGAAAAAATGTTTGATCATAAATCCTATCAAGATGATTTATTAGCGGAATTAAATGAATTATTAAACCGTGATTATTCTATTTATAAAGATACAAAAACAACAGAAACCTATGAAAATTTAATCCATACAGTAGAAAATATGAAGCAAAATATGCCAACAGAAATTGATACCATCAAAGAAGCAATTCAAAAAATCAAAACAGCGATTGCTTCGTTAGTAGATGTGACTCTTTTAAGATTAGAATTATCTTCTAATCAAGATATTTATTATTTAAATGACTCCATTCAATCATTTACCGTAACTGCTGTATACAATGATACAACTAGAAATAAAGTATTAACATCAAACGATTATCAAATGAAATCATCTTTTGATTCTAAAACAACAGGTAAAAAACAAATTACTTATGAATATCAAGGTAAAGAGGTTATTTACTATTATCAAGTAAATTATACAGAACAACAATTGAAAAACAAAACGAATTCTATTTCTGCTTCTTTAAAAGAAAAATGTCATAAAAAGAAATGTGAGTACAAAATAGAATTTACTTCTTTAACAGATGATATTTCTGTTAAAGCAATCCAAATTACAAAAGATGGAAAAATACAAAAAAATATCTATTTTACAAAAGTAACAAATACGATTTTATTCATTAATAAAGAAGAGTATCAATCATTAAAAAACAATAATACTGTGTTCGCCAATAAAAAAATAGAAATTACTTATCAAATAGGACACCAAGAAGTAACCGTTTCTTATTATGAAACATTTAATAAACTTCATAAAATGTAAATATTTGTAAAAATATCAAGTGAAATTCTTGATATTTTTTTTAATATTCTTTAGACTATAATTAGGTGATAAAAATGGCATATATAAAATATAAAGAATTAACAAAGTATTTTAATTTTAATAAAGAAATTAGTAGTAATCAATTGCCATCTTATGTAACAGATTATTTAAAAAAAGAAGAAAAAATTTATAAAGTGTTTAAAACAGCTAGAGATAAAGGTGTTTTTACTAATGAAAGAATGGTTTTATTTGATGTAAATCCACTTTCTAATAGTAAAAAGATTCATATTATTCCATATTCTTCTATTTCTAGTGGCGCTATTTTGTTTAAAAGAAGGGCAGGATCTATTTTCCTATCCTTTGATAGTGGTTATCAATTGAAATTAAATTTTGTTCATTTAAACCCAAGTGAAAAAACAGAATTAAGAAAATTATTTACTTATATGCTGGAAAAATCCAATAAATAAAAAATTTGAGCTGATTTATGAGAAATGATATTTCCGTATATCATTTTTTTTGATATAATGGATTTGGTGAATATATGAGAAATATTTATGGAATTTCATTAGAAGAACTAGAACAATATTTTGTAGAGTTAGGATATCAAAAATTTAAGGCAACACAAGTTTTTGAATGGCTTTATAAAAAAAGAGTGTCTTCTTTTGAAGAAATGTCGAATATAAAAAAAGAACAAATAGAAAAATTAAAACAAGATTTTAATTTTGATCATATAAAAATAGTAGATAAAAAAGAAGGAAAAGATGTCATTAAATATTTATTCAAGTTGCAAGATGGACGTTATGTAGAAGCTGTTTTAATGAGGCATGATTATGGCAATAGCATTTGTGTATCTAGTCAAGTAGGTTGTAATATGAGTTGTGCTTTTTGTGAAAGTGGAAGGTTAAAAAAAGTAAGAAATTTACAAACGGAAGAAATGGTTTTACAAATTTTGAATGTTGAAAAAGATTGTAAAATGAGAATTACTCATGTTGTAATTATGGGAATTGGTGAACCATTTGACAATTATGATAACGTTATGAAATTTATCGATATTATTAATTCTGGAAAAGGAATCGATATAGGAGCTAGACATATTACGGTATCTACTTGTGGCGTTGTACCTAAAATAAAAGAATTTATGAATCATGGTAAACAAATTAATTTGGCGATTTCTTTACATGCACCTAATAATCAAATTAGAAATCAATTAATGCCAATTAATAAAGCTTATCCTTTAGAAGTATTAATGCCAACTTTAAAAGAATATATTAAAAAAACAAATAGAAGGTTAACATTTGAATATATTTTATTAGAAGGAGTCAATGATACAAAGGAGTGTGCTTTAGAATTAGCCCATTTAGTAAAAGGAATGAATGCTTATGTTAATTTAATTCCTTATAATGAAACAAGTCATATCGAATTTAAAAGAAGTAAAGAAGCACAAATTATGGCATTTTATGATATACTAAAGAAAAATAAAATAGCGGTGACCATTCGTAGAGAATTTGGTGGTACAGTAGATGCCGCTTGTGGACAACTTAGAAGTAAATATGAAGGAGGTAAATAAAAATGGAATATTATTATTTAACCGATAAAGGAAAAGTAAGGGATCACAATGAAGATAGTGTTGTGATTGTTGAAAATTTTAATAAAGAAATTCTTCTTGCAGTAGCGGATGGTATGGGTGGCCATAATGCTGGAGAAATTGCTTCCTCAATCGCTATTACTCATTTAGGAAAACGTTTCAAAGAGGTCGCTTCGATTGGAGATAAAGAAGATGCTATTAGATGGCTACAAGAAACTGTAAGTGAAATTAATATTTTAATTTATAAATACACAGAAGAACATCCAGAAAGTACAGGAATGGGAACGACATTAGTAACAGCGGTGTTAACAAAAAATTTTTTATTAATTGGAAATATTGGTGATTCTAGTGGCTTTGTTTTAAAAAATAAAAAATTACATAAAATTACAACGGATCATACATTAGTGAATCTTTTAGTAAAATCGGGTGAGTTGACGGAAGAAGAAGCTAAAGATCATCCCAAAAAAAATGTTTTGATGAAAGCTTTAGGAGCTATTAGTAATGTAGAAATGGATATTTTTGATGTAGAAAAAGATGTAGATGGTATTTTTCTATGTAGTGATGGTGTAACAAACATGTTAGAACCAGATATTATTGAAAAGGTTTTAAATGATAAACATAGTGTCGAAGAAAAAGTAAATAAAGTAATTTTTAAATGTAATAATCGTGGTGGTAATGATAATATATCAGTTGCCTATTTGGAAATGAAAGGTGCTGTTGAATGATGATAATGAAGGGTCAAAAAATAAATGATAGATATCAAATTATAAGAACAATTGGAGAAGGTGGAATGGCAAATGTTTATTTAGCTTATGATACCATTTTAGATCGAAACGTTGCTGTTAAAATTTTAAGAGGCGATTTAGCGGAAGATGAAAAGTTTGTAAGAAAATTTCAAAGAGAAGCCATTTCTGCTAGTTCTTTAACACATCCAAATATTGTAGAAATGTATGATGTCGGAGAAGATGATGGCAGATACTTTATAGTGATGGAATATGTAGAAGGTGTTACTTTAAAAAGCTTAATCAAAAGAAGAGGAGCCTTAACATTATCAGAAGTAATTGATATTATGCTTCAATTAACTAGTGCTATTGCTTGTGCCCATGATAGTTATATTATTCATAGAGATATTAAACCTCAAAATGTTTTGATATTAGATGATGGTAGAGTTAAAATTACAGATTTTGGTATTGCTATGGCACTGAATAGTAATGAATTAACACAAACAAATTCTGTTATGGGATCTGTTCATTATTTACCACCGGAACAAGCCAATGGAACCGGTGCAACGGTAAAAAGTGATATTTATTCACTAGGTATTTTAATGTTTGAATTGGTGACAGGTACTTTACCTTTTAAAGGAGATAATGCAGTAGAAATTGCCATTAAACAGATGAAAGAACCGATTCCATCAGTTAGAGAAATTAATCCAAATATTCCTCAAAGTGTTGAAAATATTATTTTAAAAGCATCTGCTAAAAATCCAAAAAATCGTTATGAAAGTGCTAGAGCTATGTATGATGATTTAACGACTTGTTTAGATGCTAGTAGGGCAAATGAAGCAAGATATAGTTATCCATATCCTGAATTTGAAGAAGAAAAGAAACCAGTCAAAGTATCTAGAGAACAATTACAAGAAGAAAAGAAAAAAGAATTAAAAGAAGAAAAAGTGGACAAAAAAACAAATGTTGCCTTGATTGTAACGTTATCTATTGCAGCTATTATTATTTTGGCTTTAAGTATTTATTTCTTCTTAGTTCCTAAGTTTAGAAAAGAACCAGATATTACAATTCCAGATGTTACCAATATGACAGTTGTAAATGCGGAAAGTACTTTAAAAAATGCTGGATTTTCAGTAGCGACAGATATTACGTATGAATATAACAATTCCATACCAGAAAATATGGTTATTGGTACGACACCAGAAATTGGAAGAAGTGTAAAAAAAGATAATGTGATTACCCTTATTGTATCAAAGGGAATTGATGGAATTACTTTAGAAAATTATGTAGATAAAAAAATAGATAATATAAAATCTACTTTAGAAAATGCTGGTATTAACGTAATTGTGGATTATGAAGAGTATGCTGAAAAAGATAATAAAGAAGAAGGACTTATATTGTCACAAGATACAGAAGCTGGAACCATCATGAAAAAAGGCGAAACAATTGTGTTTAAAGTTGTAAAATTAATGACAACTTATCCAGACTTTGTTTCTGAAGATTATTCAGTAGATGGGGTTCAAAAGTTCTGTGATGAAAAAGGAATTACATTAGAAATTACTTATCAAGAAACAAGTTCTAAACCAGCAGGTTCTATTCTTTCTCAAAGTAGGGCAGCTGGAACAAAAGTGGTAAGTGGTGTTAATTTAAGAATTGTGGTAGCAAAAGAACCTGTTAAAACTACACCAACTACACCAACAGACACCAATACCAAAACAGATGATAAAACAGATACAAAATCAGATAGTAAAACAGATACAAAGACAGACACTAAAACGGAAACGAAAACAGGAACAGAGTAATGCAAGGAAAAATAATTAAGATTGTTAGTAATGACTATACCGTGCTAGCAAATACTCAAAAATATACTTGTAAGAGTAGAGGAAAATTTAGAAATTTAAAAATAACTCCTCTTGTAGGAGATAATGTCATTTTTGACGAAAAGAATTTGTATATCATGGAGATATTACCTAGAAAAACGGAATTGCTTAGACCACCTGTTGCGAATATTGAGCAAGCATTGATTGTAACTAGCGTTAAAAACCCTAATTTAGATACTAATTTATTAGACAAATTAATTGCTATCATTGAATTTCATCATGTGGTACCTATTCTTTGTTTTACTAAATTGGATTTATTAGACAATGAAGAAATTGAAGAAACAATGGCTTATTATAGAAAAATAGGATATACTGTACTTAAAAATACAGAAATTGATACTATTAGAAAAATGTTTGAACATAAGATTACAGTATTTACAGGGCAGAGTGGAGCAGGAAAATCTACTTTAATGAATCATGTTGATCCTAGTTTGAAAATAGAAACAAATGAGATATCTCTTGCTCTAGGTAGAGGAAAGCATACAACTAGACATGTGGAATTGCTTCCTATTCAAAATGGTTTAGTAGCAGATACACCTGGTTTTTCTAGCTTGGACTTTTATGATATGAAACCAGCTGATATTAGAGATAATTTTATTGAATTTAATGAGTATAGAGAATTTTGTAAATACAGAGATTGTATGCATAATAAAGAAGATGAATGTGAAGTTAAGAAAAAAGTAGAAGATGGTACTATCTTAAAAAGTCGTTATGAAAATTATCTTCATTTTATAGAAAAAAGGTGATTTATGAAAATAGCAACATCCATTTTAAATATGAAAAAAGATTCAGAACATTTTAACCGATTAAACCATACGACAACTGATTTCATTCATTTGGATATTATGGATGGAAACTTTGTTTGCAATCAAAGTGATATGTTTGATTTTGTAAATAACAATATAGTAGAAAAACCATTGGATATTCATCTAATGGTTCAAAATCCTATTCCTTATATAGAAAAATATAGTCAGTTAAATCCAAACAATATTACTGTTCATTATGAAGCAGATTGTTTACTAGAATCTCTTCATTCTATAAAAGAAAAAAATATCAAAGTTGGTTTAGCAATCAATCCAAAAACAGATGTTCATCAAATAGCAGAATGTTTGGATAAAATAGATTTACTTTTAATTATGAGTGTAGAACCTGGATTAGGTGGTCAATCTTATATAGATGTTTCTAATAAATTAAAAGAGGCAAGAAATTTACAAAAAAAATACTCATTTGTAATTGAAGTAGATGGTGGAATTAAAGATAACAATATAGCTTCTATTGATGCTGATATTGCAGTAGTAGGAAGTTTTATTACTTCTAAAGAAGATTTTCAAAAACAAATAGATGAATTAAAGAAACAACTTTAATTCTAAATGCCGATTTAGTTTAGCGGTAAAACAGGCCCTTGGTAAGGGTCAGAGGACATTTCGACTATGTCATTCGGCACCATATAGAATTTAAATGACATTAGAGTCATTTTTTTAGTGAAAAAATAAAACATTAATTTTTGAAAATGACTTGTCAATTAAAAGGAATTAATAGTATAATAAGTGTGCATTGCCCAGTCGCCAAGCGGTAAGGCATCGGACTCTGACTCCGACATTCATAGGTTCGAATCCTATCTGGGCAGCCATAATTTTTGGAAGAGTGATAATATGACAAATAAAGAATATGCAGAAATGTTACTTCCTAATGTAGAACATGATGCAGAATATTATGAAAATTTATATAAACCAAGAAATCTGGATGAGAAATGTGTAGTAACAAGATTTGCTCCAAGTCCAACCGGGTTTGTTCATATGGGTTCTTTACTAGCCGCTTTTATTGCTTCTAAAGCAGCTCATGATACAAATGGTGTTTTTTATTTAAGAATTGAAGACACAGATCAAAAAAGAGAAGTTGAAAATGGTATCGAAGGAATTGTAGCCGATTTACAAAACTTTGATATTTCTTTTGATGAAGGCGCATTATCTAGAGAAAAAGAATTTGGAAATTATGGGCCTTACATTCAATCTAAAAGAAAAGATATCTATCAAGCATTTGCTAGAAAGTTAATAGAAGAAGATAAAGCTTATCCTTGTTTCTGTAGTACAGAGGAATTAAACGAAATTCGTTCTAAACAAGAAGAAACAAAAAGAAGAATTGGTTATTATGGAATGTCTGCTAAATGCCGTAGATTAAATAGAGAAGATGTAATTGAAAAAGTAAAAAATGGAGAGCCTTATATTATCCGATTAAAATCATCTGGTAATTTTGATAGAAAAATAAAAATAAAGGATTTAGTTAAGGGAGATATTGAATTTCCAGAAAATGATATTGATGTTATTATTATTAAAAGTGATGGACTTCCAACTTACCACTTTGCGCATGCTGTAGATGATCATTTGATGCATACAACACATGTTATTAGAGGAGATGAATGGGTAAGTAGTTTACCAGTACATATTGATTTATTTAAAACATTAGGTTTTAAAGCCCCTAAATATGCTCATCTATCTCCTTTAATGAAAGAAGAAGATGGTAATAAAAGAAAATTATCCAAAAGAAAAGATCCGGAAGCAGCTGTAAGTTATTATTTTTCAAAAGGAATTCCTGTTGAGGCTGTAAAACTTTACTTAATGACAATAGCGAATACTAATTTTGAAGATTGGTATAACTGTAATAAAGATAAAGGTTTAGATGATTTTAAATTTGAGTTTAATAAAATTAGTAAAAGTGGTTCTTTATTTGATATGGATAAATTATTGAATATTTCAAAGAATTACATCAGTACTTTAAAAGCAGAAGAAGTATATGAAGGTGCTTTAGAGTATGCTAAAAATTTTGATGATGAATTATATCACTTATTAAGTGAAAATAAAGAATATACTATTCAAATTTTGAGTATTGAAAGATATCAGAAAAAACCAAGAAAAGATTTCTCTATGTATAGTGATATTAAATCTGCTATTTGGTATATGTATCCAAACTTATTTGATGGATCAACTTATGATAGAAAACTAACAGATGAAGAATTAAAAATTGTAGAAGATTATTTTAGTAATATTTATGGCATAGAAGATACAAAAGAGGAATGGTATTCTAAAATAAAAGATCTAGCAAGCAAATATGGTTATGCAAAAGAGGTAAAAGAATATAAAGAAAATCCTCAAAATTTTAAAGGACATGTAGGCGATATTTGTGAAATTATTCGATATACAGTAACTTCTCTTACAATGACACCAGACTTGTATGAAATTCTAAAACTTTTAGGAATAAAAGAGATTGAAAGAAGAATATCTTTGTTAAAATAATGGTTAGTATTTACTAGCCAACTTGGTCTGTTGGTGAAGTGGCTTAACACATTGCCCTCTCAAGGCAACATTCACGGGTCCGAATCCCGTACAGATCACCAAATTGATTCATACTTGAATTATTATATAGTTCAAGTTTTTTTATAAAATTTATATAACATTATCATGATAGTACTTTTCAAGAATGGTCAAAATGATAGAAAAATTGTTAAAACTTGATAACAATGGCAGGTAATTCTTGTTTTTAAATAAAAATATGGAAGAAAATCTTATTCCAATTGAAGATATGGCAACTATATATTTAGAATATACGAAAATAGATGGAGATAAAATGGAAAATCTTTATATTGGACTGTTAGCTTTCACAAATGAAAATGAAATTAGTATATTTCTAGCGTCTACTTTTCAAAATAGAGGATTGGGTAAAAAAATATAAATTATAAAAATTTAAAATATTAGAATATTTTTTAATGAAAAGAAGTAAATTATGATGCATAATTTACTTCTTATTTATTATTGTGTTAATATAAAACTAGGTGAGAATATGAAAAAGGTAATCATAATTAGTATGGTAGTGATTTTGTTCATCATTTTAATTCCAGAACATAAATATAGTAATGAAGATTTTACTATTAAAAATTATATTAGCAGTATAGATAAGGATAAAGATGCAATGGATGATCAAACAGATATTTTAAATAACGCTAAAAAATATGTGGAGACAAAACCAAAATACAAAAGTAAATACTATAATACAGGATATCCTAATGATGGATATGGTGTTTGTACAGATGTAGTAGGATTTTCTCTAAAAGAAGCCGGATATGATTTAATGGTATTAGTAAATGAAGATGTTAAATCACATCAAGAAAGATATTCCATCACAACCATTGATAAAAATATTGATTTTAGAAGAGTAAATAATTTAAATGTTTACTTTAAATATAATTCTATATCTTTAACATTAAATCCAAAAGAAATAGCGGAATGGCAAGGTGGAGATATTGTCGTTTTTCCAAAACATATTGGTATTGTTTCAGATAAGAGAAATAGAAAAGGCATTAATTATGTGATTCACCATGCTAATCCATTTCAAATTTGGTATGAGGAAGATATTTTAGAAAAATATGAAATTATAGGTCATTATAGAATTAGTTAAATAGTCATTTTATAGTCATTTTAAAAATATATAATGTAATTGGAGGGAAAAATATGGAAATATTAAAAGTAGAACATTTAACAAAAACGTATGGAAAAGGAACAACAAAAGTAATTGCTTTAAATGATGTATCTTTTTCTGTAAACAAAGGTGAATTTGTTGCTATTGTAGGAGCAAGTGGAAGTGGTAAATCTACTTTATTACATTTGCTAGGTGGTGTAGATAGACCAACTAGTGGAAAAGTACTAATCGATGGCAATGATATTTACAAAATGAATGATGACAATTTGGCTATTTTTAGGAGAAGACAAATTGGCTTAATTTATCAATTTTACAATTTAATTCCAATATTAGATGTGGAGGAAAACATCACTTTACCGAGAGATTTAGATAATAATCCTGTAGAGCCAGAAAAATTAGAAGAATTATTAAGTACTTTAGGATTAGAAAAGCGAAGAAAACATCTTCCAAATGAATTGTCTGGAGGACAACAACAAAGAACATCTATTGGTCGAGCATTGATTACCAATCCGTCACTTGTACTTGCTGATGAACCAACAGGAAATCTAGATTCCAAAGCTAGCGATGAAATTGTTTCTTTACTAAAATCATCTAATAAAAAATATAATCAAACGATTATTATGATTACTCATGACTTGGAAATTGCTAAAAATGCAGATAGAATTATTACTATCGAAGATGGAAAAATTATTAGAGATGTGAGAAATTAATATGAAAATATTAAATAAAATAATTATTAAAGACTTAAAATTAAACAAAAAAAGATCAATTGTAACCATAATAGGAATTATATTATCAGTAGCGCTTATTTGTGCTGTAGCAGGTATGGCTACCAGTTTTAGAGCAACTTTAGTAAAAGGGGAGATAGAGTCATCTGGATATTACCATGTAGAAATAGAAAATGTAGATTCAAAATTTAAAAATATTTTAAAACATAATTATGATATTAAGGATATTTATGAGGTAAAAGAAATAGGATATGCAAAATTGGAACATACCAATTATGCATCTAAACCATATATGCATTTATATTCTATGACTCAAAATGATTTTGAACGTTTAAAATTCACGTTAATAGATGGAAGATTTCCAAACAATGAAGGTGAAATTGTTATAAGCCGCCATCTTAGAACATTAGGAGAGGTAGATTATAAAATAGGAGATACTGTAACATTTGAAGTAGGAAAAAGAGTATCTGATGGTTATCTGTTAAATAGTGGCATGCCATATAATGAAGAAGAAAATTTAGAAAATACGTTAGAAAGAAGATTTACAATTGTAGGGGTGATAGAACGACCAGACTATATTTTTGAACAATATTCTGATCCGGGATATACTTTTATAACAACCAATTTAGAAAAAGATACTTCAGATTTATATATATCTTTTAAAAATCCCAGTGAATATCGAAAATCTCTTAGTGAAATATTAGAAATAGATGAAAAAGATGTGGACACTTGTTCAGGCGTTGAAATAGAAGAGTGTCATTTAAAATATCCATATATTTTAAATGAAAACTTACTAAGATGGGAAGTATTTAATTTTAGTGATACAACAATTAATATGTTAATAAAAGTAATTGCTATTGTAATTCTGATTATCATGAGTACTAGTATATTTGTTATTCGAAATGCTTTTGCCATATCAACTACTGAAAAAACAAAAATGATTGGTATGTTAAAAAGCGTTGGAGCAACTAAAAAACAAATAAAAAGAAGCATTGTAACAGAAGGAATGCTATTAGGTATTATTGCAGTTCCTCTTGGTATTTTATCTGGGATATTTGCAGATTATATATTAGTTATTATCGTTAATTTATTAGTAGGAGATTTTATGTTTGGAACAATGAATGGTATGGTATTTGAAATTTCACCAGTAACAATTCTGATTTCCATACTATTAGGATTTATTACGATTTATTTATCTTCATTAGCGTCTACTAAAAAGGCTAGTAAAATAAGTGCAATTGAATCTATTCGAGGCAATGATAATTATGTAATAAAGTCCAAAAAATTAAAACCACCATTTTTGATTAAAAAATTATTTAAAACTGGTGGTGTTATTGCTTATAAAAATTTAAAAAGAAGCTCCAAAAAATATAGAACAACAGTCATATCTTTAGTAGTAAGTATATTGGTATTTATAACAATGAATACTTTTATAAACTATGGGTTTTCTTTATCAAATGTGTATTACGTGGATATGGATTATAATATTATGATTCATAATTATGAAGAAAAAGATGTAGATAAAATACTATCATTAGACTATATAGAAAAATATACAAAATTATCTTATGGTGAATCTATTTCTTTAGATAATAATCATTTAAGTAATTTTGGAAGAAGTATTTTAGATGGGTATGAAGTAGAAAATGCTTCTATAACTGTATATGTATTAGATGAAAATTCCTATAAAAATTATATAGAAAAGTTACATTTAAAATATGAAGATTATCAAGATAAAGTGATTTTGAATGATTATTTTTTATATTCCTCTAATCAAGGTTATCAATATGAAAGATTTTTTAATTATAATATTAATGATGTTATACAAGGAACAATGGAAAACGAAAAGATATCTATCAACATTGATTATATTACTTCAACGTCACCAGATGGTGAAAGCCTATATGTGACGGGTGGATTGCTTTATATGAGCGAAAACTATTATAAAGAACATTTTAATGGAAAGTTAATTCCAGAAAGTATTGCTATTAAATCAAATAATGCAGAACAATTTGAAAAAGCATTTAATAATTTAAAAATAGATGCGAACATTACAAATTTAGAAGAAATGATGAATCAAAATAAATCCATGATTTTGGTGATATCAATATTCTTATATGGATTTATTACAGTTATAACATTAATTGGAGTAACCAATATCTTTAATACAATAACAACAAATATGGAATTGAGACAAAAAGAATTTGCTATGTTAAAAAGTATTGGAATGACAAAAAAAGAATTTAATAGAATGGTTAATTTAGAAACCTTATTTTATTCTACAAAATCATTAGTAATTGGTATACTATTAGGTACTTTAGGATCTTATGGTATTTATAAGGCATTTGCTACAGGATTTGATAAAGGTTTTAAAATTCCTTTTACTGCAATTATTATTTCTACAATAGCAGTATTTGTTTTAGTTTTCTTCATTATGAGATTTTCACTTAAAAAAATCAATAAACAAAATATGATTGAAACCATAAGAAATGAAAACATATAGAATGATAAAATAATTGTAAAAAACAATTGTATAAAATAGATAAATTGTATATAATAAAAAGGAACATACCTAATGAGTTTTTGTTAGGTATATTCCTTTTTGGTTGAATTCCTAACGCCACAAGGGGCGTTAGGATATGTTTTTATTTACTTAAAATATAAAATATTAAAAGTAATAGGAGTAAAATGATAACATAAAGATGTTTTTCTCTATGTGTCAGAAACACAACCTCACTTTCTATAAAAAGTAAGGAATATTCTAATGCATTAGATATGTTCAACTATAAATATAAGGTGTTTTAAATAAAATACCTAAAAAATTGAAATTTGATATGAATTTTGATAAGATAGATGTATAAATAAGAATAGTAATATAGTTTGTAGATAGTGAAATTCTATCATTTACTGTATGCAAACAAAATGATTTTAAATACTTCTTCTGTTTTGCTGTTAGAAAAAGCTGTAAAGTTAATCTTAATGATTAACTTTTTGTGTGTTATAATGGTAGTGGTGATATCATGAAGATTCTATTATTAGAAGACAATGAACTTATAGGAAAAGCGCTAGTCTATTTATTAAACGAAAATCATTATGAAGTGGATTTATGTACTAATATAAAAGAAGCTAAAGAGAAAAATATGAAAATCTATGATTTAATGATATTAGATATTACTTTACCAGATGGTAATGGTATTGATTTTTATCAAGATAATAAAGAAATTAAAACAATATTTTTAACAGCTTTAGATGAAGAAGAAGATATATTAAAATGTTTTCATTTGGGGTGTGATGATTATATTACAAAACCATTTAAAACGGGTGAACTATTAGCGAAAATAAAAAGAATTTTAAATAAAGAAAATCAAATAAAAGTAAAAAATATTGTAGTAGATTTGGATAAGATGATCGTATATAAAGATGGTGAAGAAATCACTTTGTCCCAATTAGAATATAAAATATTAGTTTTACTATTTCATAATTTAGATAAAGTAATTACTCGGGAATTTATTTTAAATCAAATATGGGATGAATCGGAAAATTTTGTAGAAGATAATACATTAACGGTTTATATAAAAAGAATACGATCTAAGATAGGTGACAATATTATAAAAACAATAAAAGGAATAGGATATAGGATTGATAGCAAATGAAAGAAAAAAGTCATATAAAAATAATTATATTATTTAGTTTATTACTGATATTATTTGTGTTTATTAGTAGTTGCATTACAAAAAAACAATATCATGAATATAGTAGCTCTGCTAATAAAAAAATAAACAATTTAATAGCTTTGATAGAAGAAAAAAATATAAATATTACAAATGATGAAATATTTGAAATATTAAATGACGATAAAGAAAATGTGATTCGTCAATATGGAATTGATATAAATCAAGATAGTATTTTGACAGATTATCCAAATATTCAAAAAAAATATAAGATGATTTATAGTATAATATTAGTCATTTATACAAGCTTTATTTTCTTAATTTATTTTTATTATCACTACAAAGAACAAAAAAAGATAAAACAAATTACGAATTATATTAAAGAAATTAATCAAAAAAAATATTATTTGGATATAAAAGACAATGGTGAAGATGAGTTATCTTTATTAAAAAATGAATTGTATAAAATAACAGTGATGTTAAAAGAACAAACAGAATTATTAAAAAAAGATAAAATCAATTTAAAAGATTCCATTAGTGATATTTCTCATCAATTAAAAACCCCTTTAACTTCTATTTCCATTTTATTGGATGATATTTTAGAAAATCCTAACATGAATAAAAAAACAAGAGATGAATTTTTATATAATATTCGACAAGAAGCAAATAATATTCAAATTTTAGTTCAAAATTTATTAAAATTATCTAAATTTGATGCAAATGTAATTGAATTTAAAAAAGAAAAAATAAATGTAAAAGATTTAATCAATCATTCTTTAAACAAATTAGAAATTATAAGAGAATTAAAAAATATATCCATTCATGTGGATTGCGATAAAAAAATTTATATTAATGGTGATTCTACTTGGGAAGCAGAAGCTATATCTAATATCTTAAAAAATTCGATTGAATATTCTGATAAGGATGCTAATATTGATATTAAAGTAGAAGATAATCCTTTTTATGTAAAAATTATAATAAAAGATTATGGAAAAGGAATAAAAGAAAAAGACTTAAAAAATATTTTTAAAAGATTTTATAAAGGGGAAAATTCTATTTCTGGTAGTATTGGAATAGGATTAAATTTATCTCAAAAAATAGTAGAAAAAGATAATGGTTTTATAGATGTTTCATCTACAGAAGAGGAAACTGCTTTTGAAATAAAATATATTAAAAGTTAAAATGATATCATTTTAACTTTTTAGAATGCTTGAAATCATAAGATAGTAATACTAAATCATTAAAATAGCATACGAAAATAAAAAAATGGTAATTTGAATCATAAAAAAAGATCTGCTAAAGTGTAGTAGACAGGAGATGATAGATATTCCATAAAGAGTTTATAAAACATAAAAAAGAAACTATTTTTATCTAAATAGTCTTCTTGTTAAGCTTCTTGTCTTCCTAAATACTCAATGAATATAGTTACTAATGAATTTGTAAAATATGAATTAGAATTAATATCTTGCAAATCTGGTGAATTTAAATAGAATGTTTGGTTCCCTAAGTTAACGATTTCGTAGGCATCTTCTGTATTAACAATAGAAATAATTCCTTCTGCAACAATTTGATTTGCTATTTCATTATTTTTCCAACAACTTGCTCCTATATAAACATCATCAGTATTTGTTTTTCTAAAACCAATTGTAATGAAATCGGTTTTTGTATCAAAAGCAGCAGGTAATTTGTGATAAGCAGATATGGTAATGCTTACGTGATAATATCCGATTGTATTAAATTGAATCATATTATTATTTAGCGTGACTAAATTCGTCATGTCTAATTCTTTTCTGGTAATGGGAATTTGTTTTAACACAGGAACAATGATGCCATTTTCTTCCACTCCATCATTATAAGTCACTAAATAGCTGGATCGAGCATTATTATTTCCTTGCATTCCTTGTGGACCTGTTGGACCAATATCACCTTTTTCTCCCTGCATTCCTTGTGGCCCGATATCACCTTTTTCACCTTTAGGACCCGTTGGGCCTATTAAAAGATAGGGATATTTTTTATTAAAATCTATTTTTTTTAAGGCTTTTTGATATATTTCTTTATCTGAATTGCATTTTTTATTCATAAAAAACCTCCTTTTAGTATAGAATATGCTTTTAAAATATTGTTGCATAATGTAAAATACTATTTTAATGGTTCAAAACTGAAAATAATAAAGTATAATAGATATTAGTGAAGAAAGGAAAAAATTATGGTTGGTAAAAAACAAGAAGAAAATATAACAAAAAGAATTTTAATTACATTAAAACTATTTTATGAAAATAAAGGAAGAATTAATGATGAACAATTAGCTAGATTAGTATCGATGGAAGGAATTGTTACTTCTTCTAGTACGGTTGGTCGTGATTTGACAAGTAATCGTTTAAAAAAACTAATTCCAGAAAATGAGTATGAAGAAATTCAAAGATTGCGTAAACAAAATAAAGAACTAGGTAAGAGTTTAGGAGGCAAAAATTTTGCTTTTTATAACGATTGTACCAGAAATGAAAGTGGACAATTTACGGGAAGTAAAAAAAGATAACTAAGTATATAGAAAAGAAAGGATGGAAATTTTGTTAGAATTAAGAAAAATAAGTAAAATTTATCAAATAAATGATTTTAAACAAAAGGCATTGAATCATGTAGATTTAAAGTTTAGAGATAATGAATTTGTATCTATTTTAGGACCAAGTGGAAGTGGAAAAACTACACTTTTAAATATTATTGGTGGTTTAGATCAATATACCGATGGTGATTTAATAATTAATGGAATATCTACAAAAAATTATAAAAATCAAGATTGGGATACCTATCGCAATCATAAAATCGGTTTTGTTTTTCAAAACTATAATTTAATACCACATCAAACGGCTTTAGTAAATGTAGAGTTAGCTTTAACACTTTCTGGTATTTCAAAAGAGGAGAGAAGAAAAAGAGCAATTACTGTTTTAAAAAAAGTAGGTTTGGAAAAACATATTCATAAAAAACCAAACCAAATGTCTGGTGGACAAATGCAAAGAATTGCGATTGCAAGAGCACTTATTAATAATCCAGATATTTTATTAGCTGATGAACCAACAGGAGCATTGTTTAAATCCAAAAAATATAATAGTTGTAATTTAAGGCCTTTATATTCCTTATAATACTAAATAAATTAATATTCATTGATATAGAAAAAAATCTATATCTTTTTTTATTACAAATATTTTTGTCAAAGAAATAATAAAGGGGGGTTGATAAAATGACAAATGAAATAATAAAAGTAGGAACTTTTTTTAGTGGAATAGGATCACCGGAAAAAGCTTTAGAAAGATTAAAAAGTGAAGGACATATTAAAGATTATAAAGTAGAATTTTTTTCAGAAATAGATAAAAATGCAATTAAAAGCTATTGTGTAATTCATAATGTTGATGAAAGTTTAAATCTCGGTAGTATAACTGATATTAAAGGTAAAGATTTACCATATTGTGATTTATGGATAGGTGGTTTTCCATGTCAAGATATATCTTGTGCTGGTAAGATGAAAGGATTTGATTTTACAAGTTCTACAAGATCATCACTTGGTTGGGAGATGATTAGATTACTTAAAGAAGTAAAAACAAAACCCAAATATGTTATATTTGAAAACGTAGCTATGATAACAAGTAGGAAATTTAAGGAAACATTAAGCTTATTTAAAGAGGATTTAATAAGTTTAGGATATACATTATATGATCAATTATTAAGCGCTACTGATTATGGAATACCTCAAACTAGAACGAGGTATTTTTTAATCGCTATTTTAGATAATCAAAAAAATTTTAAATTTCCAGAAAAGATAGAAAATAATATAATTTTAAAAAATTTATTAGAGGAATGTGTAGATGAAAAATATTACTTAACAAATTCTAATTATGTAATTAGAGGAGATAAAAGAATATTTAAGCATAAGAATAGAGAAGATATAGAATATGAAGTGGATATGAAAAAACACTTAATTGGTGGTGTTTGTGGAATCGATAAACATACAAAGTTTGCTATATCATCAAGATTATTCTCTATTTATGGTAATTCACCTACATTGACGGCAAGCAATACATCGGATAACAGTAAAATTGTTGTAGAAAGTGAGGCAGAATAATGAGAATCAGAAGGTTAACACCAAAAGAAACGTGGAGGTTAATGGGATTTGATGATAATGATTTTGAAAAAGCGAGTAAAGTTTGTAGTGAAACTAATCTTTATCATCAAGCGGGAAATTCTATTGTAGTGAATGTAATGTATTCAATTTTAAAAGAATTACTAAAATAAAAAGATGCTATTTTGCATCCTTATTATTCTCCATAAGTTTCTCATAACCATCAAAAAAATTTCTGATATCAAAATTATATTTTTGCGCTAAAAAGAAAAGGGTATCCAGTGAAATTCCTGTATCTACATTTGGACTTTCTATGTGAGATATAAAACTTCTACTCATATCAGTATCTTCTGCCATCTTTTCTTGTGATTTACCAATTATATCTTTTCTTATGGATTTCATATTTTGTCCTATAAGGGCGAAAAGTTCATAAGTATTTTTCACAAAAATCCCTCCTATATATAATTTTATAGGAAATATTGATTTTATACTGCTCTCTTATAAGGAGCAATTTTGTTGCACGGTATTAATACTTTTGTGTTATAATTAAATTGGCACGAAAAAAGAATACTTTAGATAGTATTCTTTATCGCCTAGGAATACGACGATTTTCAATATTTTTCCTTTTCTCAAATAATTGGAAAAGTTCAACATTAAGTGTAGTTGCGATGTGATCAATATAGTCGATTCTAGTATTTCTTTTAGCATTTTCTAAATTAGATACATAAGTAGGTGTAGTTCCAAGTTTATCGGCAAAATCTTCTTGAGACCAACCTTTTTGTAATCTATAATACACAATATTATTTGCTAAAATATTACGAGCATTTGATTTCAATTTTATTGTCATCACATCCTTCCTTTTTACTTACTACTATTGTAATAAGTTTATGAAAATCGAACCATACTAACTATGTAGTAAGTTATCTTAATTATAGTAAATTAAAAAGGGAAAAATGTTGGATTTTGTGCTAAAACAAAAAGGTAGATATTTTATAAGAAAAGGAGCTAGATATGAACAAAGAAAATTTAAATAGATATGTTAAAGAAATATCTGATATTTTAGACGGCAAAATTAAAATTATTACCTCAATTGAATATTACTATGATTTAGAAAAACTAACATCTTCACTAAAAGATTTATCTGATATAGAAGCTGAAAATGTTTTAGAACAATTGATTAATGAAAAACTAGAACAAATTAAGAAAAGTGATAAAGCAGATAAATTTAGAGAAAATAATAGACTTGTGGATGATGTAACTGAATTCTTCTATGATGATAAAGAAGAAGATGGTGCTGTTGTTGAAGAAGGAAGTTGCATAGCAACAGATTTAGTTTTAAAAACAATAGGTATAAATGGTAGAAAAATTGAATTACCAGTAAAGATTTCATATATAAAAGAATATTGTATAAGTAATATTATTGAGGAAAAGGATATAAGAAAAACGTTGTTGTGGATAGTTTTAGAACTATCAGTTGTAAGTTATTTTTTAAACAATTAAAAATAACATATATAAGTAGTAGTTAGCAGTACCTAAATCTACCTTTTTAAGACACTTCTAATACTATGGAAGTGTTTTATATTGTAATTAAGTTATATTTATATAGAAAAGGTCGTGATTTGATGTTACAAGTTAGTAGAGCCAACAATCTTAAAGTTCCAAAAGCATTAGAAAATACTATTGATAATTTAAATAGTGTTGATGACAAAGTTGCAGTAAAACAAGCTCTAGCAACAGCAAATAATCAAAAATTTAATAAGAATAAAGTAAAAGAAAATGTTGAAAAAGATGGTGAATTAGAAAAAATTGAAAAAATTCCATTTAATGCAAATGATTTAATGGTTATTACAGTTGTAAAAAAATTAGGAGCTTATATAATTGCAGTTACTGAAAAATCTCCAGCTAAATATAGAGGGGTGTTTGTTAATCGCATGCAAAATTTATCATTAGAAATATTAGAGTTGCTTTTACAAGCAAATTTTGTAAGAATAGATTGCTTAGATAATAAAAAAAAGAGAGAAGAATATCAAAAGGATGCAATAATAAAGTTAAAAATGTTAGGTTATATATCAATGGTAGCAGAAAATTCAAATTGTATTTTATCTAGACAATTTAAACAAATCTCTATACAAATTGGTGAATCTATTAACTTGATAGCAGCATGGAAGAAAAGCGATGATTCTAGATGGAACAGTCGTACAAATAATTAAAGGATTTTAAACCGAAAGGTTTTTAATTAAGTAAATAATTTATTCTAGCGGCTTTGCTTGTGTTGCGCCTTCGGCGCAGGGCTTTGTCTTTGTCCGCGCGGTCAATAAGAATGGTAATAGGAACAACAAATATAGATACAAACGCAATGGTGCTGTTCGCCCAGATTTGCTTTTGAAGAGATTATAAAATCTAAAAAACAGGTCAGAGAAATATATTTTAAGTAAAATATATCAGAACTTTAAAGCAAAGGAATTATTTACTTTTCTAACCGCTATAATAGTGCGGTGGATAAATTTTAGTGCTCACACCAACAACGATATGTATGTATTTTTGAAGGTTAAAAAGGAGCACTTTTTTGGTGGTGATTATATGAATTTAGAGAATATATTTAGTTTTGAAAACTTATATGATGCACATAAAAAATGTAGAAAATCAAAACAACATAAAGGTGAAGTTATAAGATTTGAAGTAAACATTTCAGAGAATATTTATAAATTACAAAAAGAAATAATATCAAGGAAATATAAAGTAGGAAAATATAAGGAATTTATAATATATGAACCAAAAGAAAGATTAATACAAGCTCTTCCATATAGAGATAGAATTGTATTAAGATGTTTTTGCGATAATGTTTTAATTCCAAAGATTGAAAAAAAACTAATAAATGATAATGTTGCTTGTAGAAAAGGCAAAGGAACAAAATATGGAATGGATAGATTGAAATATTTTTTGCAAAAAGAATATTTTAAGTATAATGATAATAAAGTCTATTATTTGAAATGTGATATTCGCAAATATTTTCCTAGTATTAACCATAATATTTTAATAAATAATCTAAAAAGGATTGACTTTTCAGATGATGAATTTTGGTTTATAAAAAAAATTATAAATGAACAACCTGATAATTTAGAAAGGGGTTTAGCATTAGGTAATCAATCAAGTCAATGGTTTGCTTTATACTATCTTGATAAAATTGATAGATTGATCAAAGAAGAATTGCAAATTAAAAGTTACGTAAGATATATGGATGATTTTATTTTACTTCATCGTGATAAAAAGTATTTACAATATTGTTTAGAAAAAATAAATAAAGTTTGTATTGAAAAATTAGATTTGGAACTTAATCAAAAAACACAAATAGGACTTGCATATAATGGAATTGATTTTTTAGGTTTTAATCATATTTTAACAAATAGTGGTAAGGTTATTAGAAAACTTAGGTTTTCATCTAAGCAGAGAATGAGAAAACATATTAAAACCATAAGAAAACTTAAAGATAAATCCATAATTGATGAAAAATATGTTGGTATGAGAATTAACGCTTTTAAAGCACATTTAAAACATTCTAATGAAAAAAGTATGGACAAATTATTATCCAATTTAGATAAAAAAATATAAAATTTGCAAAAATAGTAAGAAAAAATGATTTTATATGATAAAATATAGATGTGGTGATGATAAAAATGAATAATCAAGATTTAACTTTATTGTCGGAAGGACAAATTTGGGGTAATGAAAAAGAATCTCAATTAGAAGTAATGAGAAAGTATGGAACAAAAGCTGCAATCACAGATTTATGTGTATTGACAGGTAGCTATTTATGCGAAGATACAGATTATAATATTGATGAAGATAGTTCTTTAAAAGGCAGAACTAGTTGGTTTTGGACTAGATCTGATGATAACGATAATGATGTCCGCGCGGTCATTAGGGCATGGTAGTAGGTACGACAGGTATAGATACAGACGCGATGGTGCTGTTCGCCCAGCTTTGCAATCTTCTGTAATCTTTTCTCAAATCTCCCCGAACAGAGTGAGGGGATACAACGGAACTGAAGAAGTAGAATATGGAGAATATCCACAATATGCTGCTGATTCAAGAATGCAAGGTATATTAGAATCAGAATATAATAGAGGAATGAATAAAACCGGAAGAAGTTATACATTTGATTCAGTAAAATATGACGATTATGATACAGGATTCAAGCCAGTAACTTATGAAGAATATGAATATCAAGGAAAGAAATATATTCGTATAAGAGCAAATTCTGATTTTGGTGGAAATAAATTTAAACTTTCAAATGGTGTTGAATATAGAGATGGCGATTGCGTTTGGGTAGAAGTATCACCTGTAAAATGGTTAATTGATGATAGAACAGGAATATTAGTTTCAAAAATAGGGTTAGTTTCTGGAATAAGATTTCTTGATAGAAATCATAATTATAAAGGTGATTTTAGTAGAACAGAAATGAAGGAATATCTTGATAAATATATGATACGCGATTTAACTCAAACAGCAACATTTACTCGTGTTCAAGATATGACTCCAGAAGAAAAAGCTCAATTTGAAGAAGAAAGAAAACAAGCTGAAAAAAGAAGAAATCCTTATGGTTTAAAATTTGGACAAGTTAGTGAAGAAGAAATTATTCAGGGTGCAATAGAAAGTGGTGTAGCAGTATTCTTGCATGGACCTTCATCAGAAGGTAAATCTGCAAGAGTAAAACAAATAGATCCTACTTGTGAAATAATTTATCTAAGAAATGCAACACCAGAAAGTTTAAATGGTAAAAGTGTTTACAATCAAGCAACAGGTGAAATGATAGATGTTAAACCAAGTTGGCTTAAAAAGTTAGAAGAAAAATGTGAAAAAGAACCAGACAGATTTCATATTTTATTTTTAGATGAAATTACAAATGCACTACCAAGTATTCAAGGTATAGCATTTAATATAGTTTTAGATAGAGAAGTTAATGGTATTTGGAAATTGCCAGAAAACGCTAGAATAGTTGCAGCCGGTAATGATATGAAAGATTCATTAGCTGCAAATCAATTAGCAGAACCATTATTTAATAGATTTGCTCATGTTTATATTAAAACAACTACTGAAAGTTGGTTAAAATGGGCAAGTGAACATAATATACATCCTGCTATTTATTCATATATTGCTTATAAAAAAGGTGAAACATTAAGAAGTAAATATGATGGTGAAAAACCTAACGCAGATCCAAGAAAATGGGAAATGGCTTCAAAAATGTTATATGCAACAGGTAGTCCAGAAATGTTAAGAGCGTTAGTAGGAGAGGATATAACAAGAGAATTTGTACAATTTTGTAATCAACAAGTTATAACATTAGATGATGTAATAAATGAAAATTATACCCAAAGAGACATACAAGCATTAAATACAGCAGAAAGATATGCAACAACTATGGGGTTATCACAAGTTGATGATAACAACTTAGAAAAAGTAAGAGGTTTTGTTGCAGGATTAGGAGCAGAGTTTGGAGCAATTTTTGATGCTTTATGGACACATGGCGATGAAAGCAAATTAGAAAGACTTGCAGAAGCAAAACTTGCTGAAATGTCAGAAGGAGGTATAAGAAGATAATGGAAAATAAGAAAGAAATATTACTATCATATATAAGAGCAAATGTTGCACCAATTTTAGTTGATTTTATATCTGGTAATGATATAAATGGTGCAGTTGTATTACCCGCCAATGTTGATGTTAAAGAGTTAAATGGTCATTATGATGGAGCTGATTTTATGCCACCAAAATGGCTTAATGAAATATTAAGTACAAATGCAAGTAAAATTTTAGTAATTGATAAAATTGATGCAATAGCAAAAGAAGAACAATTAAAATTCTGTGAATTGTTAGAACACAGAAAAATATCTACATTTGAATTACCAAAAAGTTGTGTGATAATTGTAACAGCAAACGAAATAAATAAAGATAAGATAAACGAAGAAATATTCTCATTAGTTGCACGAATTTGAGGTATAAGTTATGAAATATGATATTGCAGCATTAAAAAGAAAAATGCTTGTTAAATATCCCTTTTTTGGGAGTGTAGTAGCAAGTGTAGGTTATAAAGAAAACAAAGATATACCAACCGCAGGTACAGATGGAGAAACAATTTACTATAATCCTAAATATTTAGAAAGTTTAAGTGTTGAAGAACAAACTTTTATATTTGCTCATGAAGTATGTCATATTGCATTCAATCATATATTAAGAAGTGAAGGTAAAGATCCAGAGTTATGGAATATTGCTACTGATGGTGTTATTAATCAATTTTTAAAACGAGATGGATTAAAAATGGCACCGGGTGGTGTTGATATGGCAGAAGCTATTAATTATGATGCTGAACAGTTATATGAAAAACTATTACAAGAAAAACAACAAAGACAACAGCAACAACAAAATGGACAAGGTAATAGTCAAAGCGAACAAGGTAATCAGCAACAAAATCAACAACAAAGCAGTGGTAGTAGTCAAGGCGAAAATGGTCAACAACAATCTCAATCACAACAACAAACTGGCGATTCACAAAATCAAGAACAAAATCAAGAAGACCAGAAACAAAATAGTGGTGCAGGACAAAGTGGAGATGAACAACAACAATCTCAACAACAAAATAGTTCTAATAGTGGAAACTCACAAGAACAAGATAAGCAATCACAAGAACAAAGCGGTGGTGGATCTGAGAAAGATTCACAAGAAGAAGATAAATCAAAGCAAGATGTTGGACATGATACTCACAGTATGTGGGAGCAAGCAGTTAAAAAGCACAAAGAGCAACAAGAAAAATCTGATAAAAAAGAGAGCTTATTAGATAAACTTTTAGGAAAAGATAAAAAAGAAAAAGAAAAGAGTGAACTAGAAAAGAAACAAGAAGAACTTGAAGGCATGGGAGAAAAAGATGCTTTTAAGAAAAATCTTGAAGATAAGAAAAAGCAACTTGAAGAATTAAAAGAAGCAATTTCTAAACAAGCATCACAAGCAGGAACTTCAACAAATAGAGATGTTAGAACAGTTAATGATATTGGTACTGCAAAACCAATAGTTGATTGGCGATATGTTTTGAGAGAAGCAATTAAATATGATGTAGATTGGTCATATAAAAATGCTACATTAGAAGATGGAGTTGTTACTGCTAATTTAGAAGAACAACCAATGCCAGAAACTGAAATTGTTCTTGATACAAGTGGTTCAATAAATGAAGTATTATTAAAGAACTTTTTAAGAGAATGTAAAAATATATTACAACATACTAAATTAAAAGTAGGATGTTTTGATACAGAATTTTATGGATTTCATGAAATTAGAACGGAAGAAGATATAGAAAATATGCGATTTGAAGGTGGTGGAGGAACTGACTTTGATGTCGCTGTAGGCGCTTTTTCAAGAAGAGTTGAAAATAAAATAATATTTACTGATGGAGATGCTTCAATGCCAGATATGTCAATTGATGCAATATGGATAGTATTTGGTGGTGAAAAAATTAGTCCAAAAGGTGGTAAAGTAATTCACATTACATCAGAACAATTAGATAGGTTATATTCATACGAAATTGAAAGTGAAACTAAAGGTAGATCAAGATAAAAGATAAAAAACATAATTCGTGGTTTTGAATTATGTTTTTTTATATACAAAAATAAAGTAAAAAATATATGTATTATATTATGTGAAAGGAGGAAACATGATAGAAACAATTGATAAAATTTATTCTAGAAAAGATGGAAGATTTGAAATTAGGTATCATTATGGATATAAGGATGATGGTACATCAAATTATAAATCTGTTTATGGTAATAGTGAGACTGAAGTAATAAAAAATTATCATAAAACTATAGATGATTTAATAAGTAAAAATGATTTACTTATATATGATAAAACTTATATTGGTTATTACATATATTTGTGGTTAAATAATTCAAAAATAAAAAATAAGAAATCAACTTATTCAAATTATCAATATACTATTAAATCTAGGATTATTCCAAAGTTTGCAAGTGTTAAGAAAAAAACAATTTCTTTGGAATTAATTAATAAATTTACAGCGGATTTGTTAAGTGAGGGTTTGGTTGAAAAAAGTGTTAAAGATATTTTAATTATATTACAGCAAATCTTGAAATATGGTAATATTAATATCAAAATTCCAATGCCAAAAGTACCTAAAAATGAAATTCAAATTTTTAAAAAAGATGAACAAGCAAAACTTGAAGAAGAATTACTAAAAAATATGAACGAAACAACTTTTGGTATTTATTTTTGTCTTTATACAGGTTTAAGAATTGGTGAAATATGTGCGTTACAATGGAAAGATATTGATTTAAAAAACAAAAAAATTAAAGTAAAGAAAACTTTAATTAGAATTAAAAACCCAGACGAAAATGTAAAGAAAAAAACAATTGTAATAATTGATGAACCAAAATCTGCATCTTCTATAAGAGAAATCCCAATACCTGATTTCTTAATTTCTATTTTAACTAAATTAAGTGTTAATGTAACTCCGGAAACTTTTTTAGTATCTGGATATGAAAAGTTTGTTGAAACAAGAACATATTTCAATAGATATAAAAAGATACTTGAGCAGCTTAATTTAGAAATATATAATTTTCATGCTTTAAGGCATACATTTGCTACCAGATGTATTGAAAATGGCTGTGATCCAAAAACTTTAAGTGAAATATTAGGACATTCAAGTGTAAAAATAACATTAGAAAGATATGTTCATCCTAATTATGAAAATAAGGTTATTATGATGAATCAACTAAAACCATTATTTTTTTAAAAGCATAATTTGATATGTTATATGTGTATTAATATTTTTTCCTAAAGTAATCTACTTTAAGAAAAAATCAGTGTTTTTTTATATAAAATTCAAAAAAGTGTCTAAAAATGAGCATAAAAAAAGAACAATTTATAAATTTATGCCCAAAAAATGACAAAAATAGTGTATAATTGTTTTAGGATATGGAAATATTCTAATCATAAAGTAGATTACTTTGAGAAATGGGAGGTGTTTTTAATGAATTTAGAATTCAAAGTTGCAACATTTAAAGATATTGAAGATATAATTATGTTATGTAATGAATGCTTTAATGAGAATACTGATTTAAATTACGCAAAACGGATTTATCAAGAAAATGAGAAAGATCCAAATCAAATATACCTTATAGGAGTTTTAAATAATGAGATTGTAGCTCATGCAAAGATAAATATTATTCCAACAATTTATGAGGATATGAATACTTATGCAATTTTAAATCATGTATGTGTTAAACCAAAATTTAGACGAGAACATATAGGAACAAAAATGCTAGATGAATGTTTTAGAATCGCTAAAGAACATAATTGCAAATGTGTTGAATTATGGTCAAAAAATTTTAGAGAGGCTGCACATGGACTTTATCATAGTTATGGATTTGAAGTTATGGATGCAAAATTCTTTTCAAAAAATGTAGATTAGGAGTTAAATTATGAAAATTAGTAATGTTTATATAGGTGGTTGGTTTCAAAGAACCATGCTACAATTATCAGAGATTTATGATTTTTTGAGAGATTGTAAAACTCAATTAAACTTAGATCAAGATAAATTGAATGAATTTCGTAAGAATTTAGAAATAGGAAAAATAGATTATGGAGTTTCAGGAGAAGAATTTATTGAGTTTACTACTGCTTTAAATATTAAAGTAAAAATATTTGAAGATGGTTTGATTGTTTTAAATAACCAAAATGTTAGCGAAGATACATTATTTGCTGATATTGATCATGTAACTGATTATTATGAAAATAGATTATCTCCTGCATTTAGCTATTTATTTAGTTTAGGTGCACCAGTTCCGAAAGAACTTGCAAATATAGAAACAGTTTATCCATATTTTATAGTATGTGATAATGTTACAAAGGATGATATTTCTAATTTGTTAGCTAGGACAGAAAAACAAAAGTATTTTGAATTTGTAACTGATAAATATGACGTTATCAGAGGAGATAAATATTATTTTATTAATAATAAAAAACAATCTAATGAGAATATTGAAAGATACATTGAAGAACAAATCTTTATAAGAGAATTTAAGGGACAATTACATCGTTATTTAAATATTCATAGAATTATATGGGAGAAAATTGATACAGTAAAAGAAAATGCAAATGTCAAGGGTTCTGAAATTGTTAAGTTTACTTCAAAATTAGAAGGATATGCTAAGACAATAAATTTGATAGATGGAAGAATTAATCAAATGAGTACATATATTTCAACAAGAGAAAAAATTGCCAAAAGTGATAAAGAACTTGCAGAATTCTTGGCTATTTCAGGATATAGGTATGAAACATTAAGAGATACATTAGATTATATAAAATATTTGTGGGCTATGACTAAAAATTATGTTTCATCAGCACAAAAATTATTTGATGGAATAAAATCAGATGTTACTAGTAAATCTGTTGATAGTCTAACTATTGTTACATCTATGAGTGCTGGTGCATCAATCATTGGTTTGTTAACAGAAACAGCTCCTGAATTTACAATATTCGGAGTAGTATATTTCTTCTTACTTGCATTATTAGGTTGGAGTTCAACAAAAATACTTGGAGCTATCTCTAATAAAAGAAAATATGAAGTATCTGATGTTGAATATGAGAAAGATATAAAGTAGTAATGATATGGGTAGATATTTTGACACAGTAAAAACCTTAATAAAAATAGCTAATGATAAATTTATTGTGGTAATTCAAATGTTTGTTAGTTGTTGTTTATACAATTTATCTAGTTTATTACCACCAATAGCAACAGCAGGAATTATATCAGTTATAACAGAAAATAATTTTAATGGAATTTGGTATTATGTACTATTATATATGATTTTTTATGTATTGTATTTCAGTATGTTGCATTGGAATTATCACACATATACTGTTTTAGCAAACTATTATCATTTGGAAGTTCAAAAAAAGTTATTTGAACATGTTGCGAATAATGATTCAATATTTAACAAAATATCAAAAGGTAAAATTGTTGATACAACAAGTGATGATGTTAGGTATTTAGTAGATGTTATGAATGCTGGTTCTGAAGCTTTAATGAGATTTATCGAGCTTATTGTAATTTTCTTGATTTTTAGTTCATATAACATAATTGTTGCTTTAATTGCTCTCGCTATTGATTTACTTTATCTTATTCTTATGAATAATAATTCAAAAAGAGTTTCTAAATATTATGAAGGAACAAGAAAATATGAAGATAAAGTAATCGATACTTTAAATCAAATGCTAGTAAATTTGAAACAAGTAAAATCTTTAAATATGATGCCTAGTTTAAATAAAAGATTGGACAAAACAAGAGTTAAATGGACACAAGAATACAAAGGTAAAAGGAGTGCTCTTACAAGTAGATATTGTAAAATGCCTTATATTGTATATATAGGTAAAATATTATTATATATATTCTTAGCATATTTAGTATGCAATGGTAAAATGACTATTGATAAATTAGTTCTTTTAATAAGTTATTTTGAGTTAACTATTACTTGTACTGATTCTATGCTTACTTACTTATTGAATTTAAGTAATTATGGAATAAGAGTAAAGAGAATTAAAAACATATTAGACTATACTTCTGATAGTAATATTGATTTTGGTGATATTACAAATGATTATATTAATGGTGTAGTTGCATTTGATAAAGTTAACTACGAAATAAAAAATAAAACAATACTTAATAATGTTTCATTTAAAATATATCCAAATGAAATTACGACAATTGTAGGTCATAGTGGTTCAGGTAAAACAACAATAGTAAATTTATTATATAGACTAGATAGAATAAAATCTGGAAGCATAACAATAGATGAAGAAAATATATATAATTATGATAAGAAAACTTATATGTCAAATGTTTCAGGTGTTTTTCAAAAACCATTTGTATTTGAAATGAGTATAAGAGATAATTTGTCTTTAGTTGATAGCAATCATAGAAATCAAATAGAAGCTTGTAAAAGAGTAGGAATACATGATTTTATTGAAAGTTTACCTAAAGGATATAATACAATAATTAACGAAGAAGAAAGATTGTTATCTGAGGGGCAAAAACAGTTATTGGTTATTGCAAGAGCGATACTAACAAAATCAGAAATATTATTGTTTGATGAAGTAACTAGCAATATAGATCCAAATTCAACTACGAAAGTTGGAGAAATATTAAAAGATTTAAAGCAAGATCATACAATAATTATGATTACGCATAAACCAGAAATGATGCAAATTGCTGATAGAGTAATTGTTCTTGATAAAGGAAAAGTAGTATCAAAAGGTACAAATGAAGAGGTATTTAATAAGAGTTCTTTGTATAGAGAGCTTAGAAACAGAACATTTGCTAGTATAAGCAATGTTGAAAACGAAATAATTTGAACACCTTAATGGTGTTTCTTTTTTTGAAATTGAAGTAATTCAATATGATAAGTACAGTAAATATGGTATAATTTAATATGATGACATAAAAATAGGATGTGGTAGTCTTGATGAAAATGATAGTTTTAGATTTAGATGGAACAATTTTAAATAAAGATAGAAAAGCATCTGAATCTACAAAGAAGTATCTAAAAAAATTAAAAAAAGAAGGATATATTGTTGTAATAGCAACAGGAAGAATTTATGCTTCTGCGTTAAAAGCAACAGATGGAGCAGATTTTGCAAATTATGTAATATCTGATACAGGTGCTTGTATATACGAACGATTAAGTTCAAAACCAATATTTGCTAATTTTATTGATAGTGAAACAGCTGAGGCAATGTTTAATTATTACAATGAAAATTGTCGTTATGTAGATATATGTGATAAAAATACTATTTTTAAATATTCTGATGAGCCAGAGTATAGTGAAGTCATTGAAACTACAAAAGATAAAAATTATATTATCAATAATTGTTCTGAAATATCTCATATAACAATTTCAATGAAAACAAATGAAGATGTAATGAGAGTTTATAATGATTTGTGTAGTAAATTTACAAATCTTGAAATAATAATTATGCAAGACTCATTTTCAGAAAGAAAATGGATAGAGATGATGGCAAAAGGAACATCAAAATATAATAGTATTAGTTATTTAGCAAATTATTTAAATATAAAAAATGAAGAAATAATTGCCTTTGGTGATGGCTTAAATGATATAGAAATGCTTGAAAAGTGTGGATATGGAGTTGCTCTTAATAATGCACTATCAGAAGTCAAAAGCAAAGCAGATGATGTTACAACATTAGATCATAACAATGATGGTGTTATTAATTATTTAAAGGAGCATTTGTATGATGAAAGAAAGATTTAATAATTATAAGATACTTTTTTCACTAAGGATTTTAAAAAGTATTTTAAATAATTTTGTTGATGTATTTTTAGTATTATACTTTTTAACTGTATCAAATAGTAATATTTTACCACTTGGAATATACAAGTTAGTTGCTATGATAGCTGTATGGTTGGTTATTTTCCTAACGAGAAATTATTGTAAATCAAAAGGAAGAATAAGATTTATGCGTATAGGAATTATACTTTATTTTATATATTTTTTGTCAATTATTATCTTAAAAGAAAAAGTAGTTGAATATATATATTTGATTGGACTTTTATATGGATTAGAAGAAGGATTTTATTATTCTGTATATAATATGATTGAGTCTGATGGAGTAGAAAATAAAGATAGAGCAAAGTATATAGGCACTTATACATTAGTAAAAAATATAATTTCCATAATATTTCCATTAATATTTGGAGGAATAATTCAGAAATCTGGATTCATTAATGCTACGATATTTGCTTTGTTTATAGTAATTTTAGAGATAATACTTTCAAATATTTTTAAGGATAATAATATTCCAAAGAGTAATAAAACCAATTTTAAAGAATTCAAAAAAATCACAAATAATCATGAAGAATTTAAAAGGATAATAGAAACTAAAGTATGTGCTGGATTAACATATTCAGAAGGTGCTTTATCTTATGTGATTACGATATATATCATTAAAGTTTTTTCAGAAAGTGTGAGTCTTGGTATATTTACTTCCATTTTTAGTATTATTTCTGCTTTAATTGGATTATTATTTGTTAAAGTAATAAAACCTAATTATTATAAGACTTTAATGATTTCAACATCTACAATTACAATAATACTATTATGTATAATGTTATTAAATTGTAATTTTGTAACGATTGTCTTATATAATTTATTTCAGACAATTTCTAAGGGATTAACAGATTTAATTAATGAAAAAAATATTTCTAATTTTTCAAATATAAAAGCAATAAGACAAGAATTTAAAGTTGAATATTTTTTAAGTATAGAAACATCTTTATTTATTGGAAGAGTAATAAGCAATGTGTTATTTATATTTATGGCATTCACTAATTCAAATTTTATAATGGCAATATTTGTAATGTTTGCTGTAATGAGAGCTATAAGCTCAATAAGGTTAGAAACATCAATGAGTAAATGCAAAGAAGTAAATATAGATTGTGTAGGTGTTATTTGTAATGAATAAAATAGTAATTTTTGATTGGGGTGGAGTTGTTGAAAGCCATGAAAATGACTTACAAGATTTAAAACAAGCAAAAATAAAAATGATAAGAAAACTAAATAATAGTTTAAGTAATGAAGAAATATTACAAAGATGGACAGATAAGACATCAACTGGCAAATCAATTGGTTCTACTAATAAAGATGAAGATATAAAAGATTGGGTTAATTTAGTTCAAAAAAATATGGATATAAATATCCCTTTTGAAGAATTTAAAAAAAGATATGAAGAAGAGTTAACATCAGTTAAATATTATAAAGATGTTGTAGAGTATGCTCATTCATTAAAAAGTAGATGTAAAATAGCTATATTATCAAACCTTATGCCTTTTGATAAAAAGAGAATTAATGATCAATATAATTTAAACATGTTTGATTATGTTTATTTATCTTTTGAAGTTGAAATGAGAAAGCCTAATAGAGATATATATGAATATGTATTAAATGATCTTGGTGTAAAGCCAGAACAAATTTTGTTTATAGATGATGATTCGCAAAATATTTATATGGCAAAGCAATGTGGATGGAATACATGTCAAGCATTTGGATATGAATTAGATAAAATTAAGGACGCTGTTGATACATTTTTAAAATAAATGGTGATTATAATGAGATATAAATATATGAAACAAGCAGTTAAGCTTTTGGAAAACGAATGGGATTTGGGAGAAAAGGAATCAGGAGCTTCAAGACACCTATGTGCATGGATTTATTTAATGGAAATATTAGAAGAAACAGAACGATTCGTTTATTATAAAGAAAATGGTAAATTATTGGGTTTTGCAGGTTATTCAAAAGACAATTCAACGAAACATTTATTAAGAAAAAAGTTTTATTCATTCATAAAAAAACAATTGTATAAAAGTAAAGAAATAAAAGATATAAAAGCATTACATGAGTATGAGGATAATTATTATTATGTGCCAGATGAATTAAAAAATTATTTTGATGGGGAAGTATCAATGCTAATAATAGATAAGAGTCTTAGAGGGAAAGGCATTGGTAAAGAAATGTTATCTAAAATATTTGAATTAGCAAAAAAAGATAATATGAAGAATCTTCAAATATTAACTGATGAATCTTGTAGTTATTATATATATGAATCTTTAGGGTGTAAAAGAATTTATGAAACAGTAGTTGAAAATAAAGAATATGGAACACTTGAAAATACAATTACAGAGAAAGCTTATATTTATGAGAAAATATTATAAGAAATGAGAGTGATATAAAAGAAAATTAGAAAAGTAATAAAAAGCGAACGATATATTAGAATGATATGATAAATAATACGCTTAGATTTTAATATGCAGTAATTTATGCTATAATTTTATTAGGATGTGGTAACTTTGATTAAGGAAAATGTGAAAATAATTAGAGATTTTTTTAAATTAGTTAAAGGAAGTAAAAAATGGATATTTTTATTGTTTTTTGGTTCTATAATGGCTCATTTATCTAGCTTATTAGTACCAGTTTTTACATCAAATATTATATATGAAGTAACTAATGGTAATGCAAACGCAACATACATTAATATAGGATTATTGGCAATTACATATATTGCATATAATTTATTTTGGTATTTGAATTATGTATCTTACTCTCATAATTTTAAATATAGCTATAAAAATTTAAGAGAAAAGATAGTTGATAAAGTTTTTACTTATGATACAGATTTTTCAGACAAGTTATCAAAAGGTACAATCATAAACACAGTCAATACTGATACAGCTAATTTATCTGAAATGATAGATAATGTTTGTGAAATAATGGTTGTATTTGTAAAAGTAATTATAATGATATTTATATTTTTGAAAACTAACATTTTTATTGGATTAATTGTTTTGTTATTGGAATGCTTATATTTAAAATCTTTTGATTATTGTAATATTATGAGTACAAAATATTTGAGAGGGCAACAAAAATATAGAGATAAATTAACTGATAACTTATCTCAAATATTAAATGGCTTGGGAGAAATAAAGGTATTTAATATATATGACAAAATTAAAAATAATTTTTATATTATTGCTAATAAATGGTCAGAACAATATATGTTAAAAAGAAAATATGTTAATATTAGATCTAGTTTATTGCCATTTATCATTCATTTTGGGAAGATATTTTTGTATTTAATTCTAGTATTTTTTGTATTAAATGGGAAATATGAAGTAAATATATTAATTTTGTTAATTACTTACTTTGAAAATATTATGACCAATACAAAAGAATTAATGGGCTATTCAAGACAAATAAGAGAATGGTCTATATCGATTACAAGAATCAATAATATATTGGATTATTCAAGTAAACAACAAATAACATTTGGAATTAATGATAATGATTATATAAATGGATTGGTAGAATTTAAAAATGTTAATTTTTCATATAAGTCAAAAAATAAAGGTAATATAGAAAATATTAGTTTTTTAGCAGAACCTAATAGGATTACTGCATTAGTTGGTCATAGTGGTTCTGGCAAAACTTCAATTACAAATTTAATACTTAGAAAGTATAAAATTGATAGCGGACAAATATTAATAGACAATGAAAATATTTATGATTATTCAAAAGATGTGTATTCAACGAATGTAGTTGGTGTTAATCAATCCCCATTTATATTTAATATGAGTATAAGAAATAATTTGAGTTTAATAGATTCAAATATCGAACATCAAATTGAAGCATGTAAGAGAGTAGGAATACATGATTATATAATGAGCTTACCAAAAGGATATAATACTATATTAACTGAAAATGCTACTAATTTTTCTGGAGGTCAAAAACAATTATTAGCTATTGCGAGAACTTTATTATCAAAAGCAGAAATATTGATATTTGATGAAGTAACCAGTTCGTTGGATACTTTATTAGTTGAAAAAATAAAAGATATTTTTGAAAATTTAAAATTAGATCATACAATAATAATTGTTACACATAAAAAAGATGTAATGAAGATAGCAGATAAAATAATAGTATTAAACAAAGGAAAAATTGTAGGTCAAGGTACTCACGAAGAATTGATGAAGAATAATGAATATTATATTGATTTACAAACAAATAATTATTCGAGTTCTAATAAAAAACAAGATAGTAATATAATAGTCTCAGAGGAAAATAATAATGATAAAATATAGGACAAATAATATTGAAAAGTTTTTTAAATATTGTCAAAATGAATTTATGTATGGTTGGATTGATCAAGATGGAAAAAGACATGAAGGAGTAAATGATGGTAAAGTGTATTATTTACAATCTCCAAAGGAATTAAAAAAAAGTAAATTAGGAATATGTTGGGATATGACAGAATTATATAGAGATTATTTTGCAAAGATGACTAATCTAAAATATGAAACATATTATTTATTATATGATGATGGCAAAGGATGTCCAAGTCATACAATTTTGGTTTATTATAAAGATGATAAAGTATATTGGTTTGAACCAATGTTTCATAATTATTATAGTGGAATTCATCAATATGAAACTATAAACATTCTATTAAATGACTTTAAAGATAAATGGATTAAATATGCTATATTGAATAATTTAGTTCCCAAAAAATACAATCATTCAAGTATATCAATTTATAAGTATGATAAACCTAAATACCATATAAATGGTTTTGAAATGAGAAATCATATTGATAATAGTTTGTTAATAGAATAACTGCAAAAATGCAAAGTATTTTATAAATATTGCAAAAATGCAGTTTTTGTATTGACAATTTTATAACTTTGATATATTATATTAAGCAACTTAAAGGGGGAAAGTATTATGTTTCATACTCAATCCATGAATCTTGATTTAATTAGAACCTTTGTTATTGTAGCACAATCTAAAGATTTTAATGATGCTGCTTCCAAATTAAGTATTGATGCTACCAATGTATCAAGACATATAAAATCCTTAGAAAATTTAATGGGAACCAAATTAATAAATAAGAATTCTAAAAATTATATTGAATTAACTGAAGATGGTAAAACTTTGTTTGAGGGATATGAAAAAGCATATAATTTATTATTTATCACAGAGAAAACTTTCAAGCAGAATAAAGATTTAAATAGTGGTAAAATTGCTATAGGTATATCAAGCGATATAGAAATTGATATATTAAATGACAAAATTGAATCATTTAAAAAAAGTTATCCGGATAGTGCATTTAAAGTAATTAATTTAGCAACTAAAGATTTATTTGAAAAGTTATACCATTACAATATAGATTTTGTAATAGATGAAAAAATAGATAATCCTATAAAATCTAGTGGTATAAAAATGATAGATTTATTTACAGAAAAATATTGTTTAGCATTTATAAAGGATAAGTTTAATATAACTAGTATAAATGATTTAAATAATGTTCCATTAATCTTGCCAATAAGTGCAAAAAGAGAAAGAAAATTATTTGAAGAGTTATTGAATAAGAATGAAATAAAAAAGAAACTTTCTATTGAAACTGCAAACTATAAATCAGCTATTGATCATGCTAAAAGAGGAATAGGTGTTGCATTATTACCTATAAATTTAGCTAATGAAACAAATTTAAGTATTTTGGATTTACCTTTATCCAAAGATATTTCAATAGCATATATAGAAGAAAACCTATCTCCTTCAAGTAAAGAATTTTTAAAAGAATTTAAATAAAACAAGTAACGTTGATTTAAAATAAGTATAATTATAATTTATAAAAAATTGAAAAGAGTTTTCAAATTAAATTTAAAATTATATACTCCATTTTCTATATTTAGTTAATGGAGTTATTTTTTTTTGCAAAATTGCATTTTCGATTGTAAAATTGATTGTCTTCGTTTCCTATAAGTTGTGTTATTATAACAATCACAAAAAGAGGTGAACTAGGAATGAATGTAATTGAAATGCACTCTAGCTGGTTAGCAATTAATTCTATAGTAGGTTGTCCTAATGGTTGTAAATATTGTTTGTTACAAGCAACAAATGATAATAAGTGTTTTCCAAAAGAAATTGTTACTCCTGAAGAATCGGTAAAGCAATTAATTGAATACAAATATTATGATAAAGATATTCCTGTTTGTTTGTTACCAAATACTGATGTTTTTGTTAATCCAAAAAATATTAAATATTTATTAGATTTATTAGTCGAATTAGAAAGACAAAATGTAACTAATGATTTAGTAATTATTACAAAATGTAACATAACTGATAATGTCATAGAGAAAGTAAAAGAACTAAAACAAAAAGGTCAAAATGTTATTTTCTATATTAGTTATTCTGGTTTAGGAAAAGATATAGAGCCAAGAATATCAGAAGAGATATTAAAAAATAATTTTAAAAAATTAAAAGAAAATGATATTGACGTAATACATTATTTTAGACCATTTCTTCCACAAAATTCAGATTCAAAAAGAATTGAAGAAATATTGGATTATGTTATTTCATATACAGACATTTCCGTTACTACAGGATTAGCTTTAATTGAAACTTTTATTGATAAAATAGAGTGCTGGAATGAAGTTAAAAAAAATAAAGAAGCTTGTTTAAAAGCAAATTGTGTATGGCCTGAATCAGCATGGAATTATTTTAATAATAACTATTCACATAAGCAACAGATATTTCAAACAAACACATGTGGATTAAATACAAAATTAAAAAGACCATCAACTCAATATTATGGAACAGAAGAATGTTTAAACTATAATCATTGTAGTAATGAGCAAAGGGAACGTTGTAAATTAGCACATCAAAAAATTAATGAAAATTTAATAAAAGCAAATTGTACTATATTATTAAAAAAATTAGGGTTTGATACGACTAATGTAGAATTTTTATTTGATAGATTTGGGAGTTTAGAATTAAAAAATATAGATTTAAAAATAAGTGATGCTTCCTATTTATCATATAAATTAGGAATTAAAGTTTACGTATCTACTAACAAAATTGTTTCAAACACATATAATTCAACTTTAAATGGAGCAAAACCATTAGTATTAAAAGTGGGTGATAAATAATGCAAGATATTATTAAATTTTTAGATACACATTATAGTAATGCTTTAAGATTAGTTAGTGATTTTGATATTACTAAGGAAAAAAGTTGGGATTCAAAAGATTATTTAAATGAATTATATGTTCAACTAGGACATGTTTATAATGTTTTATTCTCCAATGAAAGTGTTAATGAAGAGAAAAGAAAAATCGATAATTTAGGTGATGAAATATCAGATGTCTTGTTACAACTTATTAATTTAGCTAGAATTTTAAATATTGATATGTATGAAATAAAGAATTTAAAAAAATATAATTATAACGAATTAAATGGTTTATCTATTTTGTTAGGTCAACTAACAGAAGCAGTAATGGAAATGAATGAATGCAGATTTAAAAAAGACAGATTTGGTTTTGATTCTAGTTATGATTTTGTAAAAGATAGATTATTTAAACTTTTTATACTTACATATAATATAGCGGTAGATCATAATTTAGATATTATAAAAGAATTTGATGATATGTTAAAGGATGCTAATGGATTTTTAGATAGATTTAGAAAAGGCAAAAGAAAATCTAAAGAATATATTGACATATATGATAAAAATGAACATTTACTTGGTTATTGTGAAAAAGATAAAGCCCATGAGTTAGGATATTGGCATAGAGTATTTGGATGCTTAATTTATAATAGAAAAAATAATAAAGTATTCTTTCAATTTAAAAATCCGAATTATAATAAGGTTAATAATAAACCACTTTTAGAGATTACTGCTGGTGGACATCTAATATCTGGTGAAACTTTAAAGCAAGGTGTCAGAGAAATAAAAGAAGAAACTGGTTTTAATATAGATTATACAGATCTTAAATTTTTGGAGAAAAGAACCTGCAATAAAAGAATTAAGAAAAATTTTATTGTTAGAGAATTTCAATATTATTATTCAGTTGATCTAAATATTTCTGTTGGAGATTTTAAAAATTATGATAAAGATGAAGTATTATCTTTTATAGAATTAGATATAAATGATACTTTGAAATTATTAAATAAAAAAGTTAAGAATATTAAGGGGAAGAAAGATAATGGTGATATTGTTAATATTGCATTAAAAGATTTTGATAGTGCTTTTGTTAATGATGGACTATATGTTTTATTACTTACTAAATTAAGTATTAAAAGGGGAAGAAGTAAAATGAATAAGAAGTTAAAAAAACTATATAAAGTTACAAACAAAGAAAAAAAGAAAACACCTGATAGATTCTATTTTGATGATGGAAAGGTTTGTAATTCAAAAGACTATAAGAAAGACGATATTAAATATAGTGTTCAACTAATCAATACAGATCGAAATACTAACAATTATATTGTTTGTTTACTAGCAATATTTAATCATAAATCTGTTCCTCAGTTGCTAAGTAAAAAATTTAAAAGTAAATATGGAACAGAAAAGTATTTTAATAGTTTATGTAATTTAGTTGAAAACAATACAAATCAAGAGATAATTGACAAATGTTATATTGAAAAAGTTGGAAATCACGAAAAAAATTTTTTCTTCAAAAAATTGAGATTTTTAACTAATTTATTCAATTAATTAGTTAAAATCGCAAATGCCCGTAAAATAAGGGAAAACTAGCAATTTTGGGAAGAAAAATTACCAGATCAATTACTAGTTATTTTACCAGTAAAATTACCTGCAATATTCATAGTAAAAATGGTAGAATTTTGGGTATTGCCATTGGAAAAAGTTCATGGTACACTTGTTATAAATAGGAATAATTCCGAAAAGGAATGTTCCTATTTTTTATCGCTTTTCTTTTTTTTAACCTTTTGGACTGCAAAATTGCATTTAATATTGCAAAATTGCTTGACTTTTTCCAAAAAAGTAGTATTATATACTACAATTAAATTGGTTTATATATTTATAAACTTGATTATTAGTGGGGTTCTAGTGGTCAGCATGAAAATTTAGGTAGTATATAAAGGCAAGAGAAATTACTAGAATTAAGCTAGCTGTTTCTCTTTTTTCATTGATTGGGGGGATTGTATGAGAGCACTTCTAGCGAAGAAATATATCGATGATTTTGATATGAAGCAAATCAGTAAAGATGTATTTGAATTATTTGACGAATATAATTACAAAAAAGAATTAGCTCAGCAATATCTTTACGGATCTTTAAGTCATGAAATAAAAGACATGCCTGAAACACATCAACATGGCAATTCTGATCCTGTATATAAAGCTGCGATTAAAAGGGAAAAACTGTTAAACTATGTGAGCAATTTTGATACTAAAATTAAGTATTTAAAATTAAGTTTAACAGATGATGAATTAAAGATTTTTCATTATGGTATTGAAGAAAGAGAAACTGACAAAGAAGTTATGGATCGAATATGTAAATCATATAAAACATATCTTGTTATTAAGAAAAGTTGTTATATAAAAATAGCATTGAGATTCAGTTTAGTAAAGGATATGGAAAAAGCGGTATTTAAGGCAATTAGTGTAACTGACTAGTTGTTTTTTTATGTTTTTATATAGGGGGGTGAAAAATTTGAGAGAAATTAGAGTTTATATGCCTGATGATTTAATTAGCAATATTGATGAACGCTGTAAAGATCTAAATGTTAATAGATCTGAATATTTAAGAACTTTAGCAAATCTAGATATTTCTATTAAACGTTATCAGCAACTAACTAGATATGCAAATCTAATGTATAATACAATCAATAATATTCATGCAGAATTAGGTGTTTTTGTAACACCACTCCAAGAAGTTCCAATGATGATGATGGAATAGTGCTGACAAATTAATTAAAAAGCGTTATAATACAGTTAACGAAGAGGAGGGATTTTTGTGAATCACAAAAAAATAAAACCTCTTGTAATTTTAACTATAATGGTACTAATTTTAGTTGGTATTGGCACTATCTTTTATGCAAGAGAAAGTTCAAAAGAAAATTTAAAATCAGATGAAAAAGAAATATCTGAAATAAAAGAAGATAAAGATGATAAAGAGGATATTGTTGATACTGAAAATAGTATTAATGATTCTTCAAATACAGAAAATGATTTAGATAAGAATAATGAGACTAATGAGGTTATAAATGATACGAAAAAAGAAGTATCAAATAGTAATACAAGTAATAGTAGTTATAATTCATCTAATTCTAATACTTCTACATCTAATAGTAGTACAAATCAATCAAATACTACTTCTCAAGAACCAATAGAAGAAGCAAAAGAACAACCCCAAACTTCTAATGATGCAAACAGTAATGTTTCATCTAATAATGATTCAAAAGAAGTAGATACTAATAGCTTTTTTTACTCAATTCATCAGGGTACAATAGATACCAAAACTATGTCCGGTTGTTTAGGGGGAGGAGAAGAAATAGCTTTTATTGATACAGTTGATATTAATTATTATAGATGTTATGAGGTAACAGCTAAAGATGGATCAATACTAGGCTACTATTTAAATATTTTCTGTAATTCAGGTAATTGTAGTAGATATAAATCACAAATTGATTGGTCTAAATACAATTAAAATTTTTAAGCACCTTAACTGGTGTTTTTTTATGTGAAAATTTAAGGGGGAATTAAAAGTTGAAAGTTAATTTAAAGAAATGTTTATTTGTAATGGCTTTGATGATTGGAGCTTTCATCGGAGTGCAAAATGTTAGTGCTGCAACTTTAAATATGACTGATTCAGGTTATTTCTATGATCGAGCTAAAGGTGATGGAAGTGATCGACACTCATGGAATTGGAGACTATATGATATTGATGGTAATGTGGCTTATTGTATAGAACCAAATGTAACAGAAGGAACTTATTATTCACAGGGAACTTGGTCTGATACTGGGTTATCTGATGCAATTAAAGAAAGAGTTCTATTAACTGCATATTATGGTTACTCATATCCCAATCATCAAACAATAAAATATAGGGCAGCAACACAAGGTATAATCTGGGATACTATTATAGGAAGTGGCTCACATACAACTTTTTCAACCGCTAGATGGAGTGCTGGAACTGCATTAGATATATCAGCAGAACAAGCAGAAATTGAAAGATTAATTGCAAATCATTATGTAAAACCAAGTTTTAATGGTGCAACTTATGATTTACAAGTTGGACAATCAATTACTTTGCATGATGATAATGAAGTTCTTAGTAATTATAATGTAAGTGTAAGTGGTGCAAATTACTCTATAAATGGTAATGATCTAACATTAACACCAACCACAAATGGAAATGTTACAATTATATTAAAAAAGAATATGCCTTACGATGATAATTATAAAATATTTTATGGTAATGGAGTTCAAAACATGTTAGTTCCGGGAACTGTAGATCCGATTGTGGCAAGTGTAAAAATCAATTCTTATTATGGAAGTGTAGAAATAAATAAAATGGATTCACAAACAGAAATAGCACAGGGACAAGCTACATTAAAAGGAGCTGTCTATGGTGTTTTTAAAAATGACGGTACACTTTTAACAAAAATAACTACTGATGAAAATGGATATGGTAAAAGTGATGCTGTATTAAGTTATGATTCATATTACATTCAAGAAATATCTCCAAGTAAAGGATATTATTTAGATGAAACTAGATATGTTTTTGAAAGCAAAGGACAAGCTGTTGTAAAAAAAGATGTTTATGAAAACGTTATAAAAAATTACATTAGCATTTTAAAACAATATGATTTTGTGGATGGGAATACCACATTTTTAAATGCTGAAAAAGGTATTATTTTTGAAATTTTTTATCCATCTGGAGAAAAGTGGGGCGAAGTAGAAACCGACAAGAATGGGTATGCTACTATTGAAATTCCATACGGGATTTGGAAATTTCATCAAGTAAATACTACTACTGGTTTTGAAAAAATATATGATTTCTTTATTACTATTGATGAAAATAGTGAAAAAGAACAATATTATAATATTTTAAATAATAAAATAAGTGCTTATTTACAAGTATTTAAAATTGATTCAGAAACAAAAGAAACAATTGCTTTAGCTGATACTACTTTTAAAATATTGAATACTGATACAAATCAATATGTCAGTCAGTATGTTGGTGGAAAGATATATGATACTTTTAAAACTGATGAAAATGGTAAGTTTATCACTTATCTAAAGTTAGAAGCTGGCAATTATAAATTAATAGAAATTAAAAGTCCAAATAATTATTTATTAAATAGTGAAGGAATGACTTTTACAATTGGAAATGATACTCATTATAGTTTTACAACTTATGGTGCTTTTATAACTTTATATTTTGAAAATCAAGTTATTAAAGGAAAAATTGAAGTTAATAAAACTGGTGAAGTTCCTGTAATTGAAAATGGAACATATACTTACGACAAAAAACCATTAGAAGGTGTAGTATTTGAAATATATGCAAATGAAGATATTTTATCTTCAGATGGCAATCACTTATATTATAGTAAAGGTGAACTTGTTGATACCATAATTTCAAATAGTAATGGGTATGCAATAAGCAAAGAATTATATCTAGGAAATTATTATTTAGTAGAGGTAAAAACTTTAGATAATATGGTGCTAAATACTGAAAAATATTATTTCACATTATCAGAAATTGATGATAAAACTAATATTGTTTATGAAAGCTATAGTGCTTTAAATCTATACAAAAAAGGTGAATTAGAATTTAGTAAAACGGATCTTACAACAGGTCAGGGAGTAGCTGATACTAAAGTAGAAATATTCTATATTAATGAAGATACTAATGAAAGAGAACTTGTCTTTACTGGTGTTACAGATGAGGAAGGTAATATAAAAATTACAGATTTATTTGTAGGAAAATTTGTAATTATTGAAACAGAAGCAGCAACAGGTTATAGATTAAGTGATGAGGAAATTTATTTTGAAATAAAAGAAAATGGTGAAATAGTTAAAGCCAGTATGACTAATGAAAAAATTACATCTGTAGTAGGAATTCACAAAGTTGATGAAAATGGTAATCCAATAAAGGGAGTTACAATTGGAGTATATGATTTATCTGGAAATCTTATTTACTCTGATGTTTCAAATGAAAATGGGGATATTGAGTTTACTTTAGAATATGGTTCTTATTATTTTCAAGAAATTGCTACATTGGATGAATTTGAATTATCAAGTGAAAAAGTATATTTTGATGTAACAGAAGATGGGGCATATATTCAAAAAACATTAGTAAATGAATTAAAAGAAATTGAAGTTCCAAATACATCATCAAATACCTATATTGATATTATTGCTGGCGCTATTGTTCTTTTGGGTGCTAGTTTAATTATTATTTCAAGCAAAAGAAAGAAAAAATAAGTTTAGTTGCTTCACGAAGCAACTTTTTAAATGAAAAAATATGCGATTAATTAGAAGGAGGAATATCGTGAAAAACAATAAAAAGGAAAGAAAAAATAAAAAGAAATTATTGATTGTATCTGCTATTAGTCTTTTAACTGTATTAGGAGGAACATTGGCGTATTTTACTACAAGTACAGATATAACAAATATATTTAAAACTGCGTTATATCAACATGAAATAGTAGAAAAATTTGAATCACCTAGTGATTGGACACCTGGAACTACAACAGAAAAGACTATTAAGGTAACAAATACTGGTTCAATAAGTATGGCTGTAAGAGCAAGTTATAGTGAAAAATGGATAAATGCTGATGGAGAAGAAATTTCTCTTAAAGATAGTAATAATAATACAGCAGCTATTATTAATTTTAATGATGGTTGGACAAAAGATTCAGATGGTTATTATTATTATGGCTCAAAAGATAATAAAACAAAAGTTATGACTAATGAAACAACAACTTCATTTATAAGTGGTGTTACATTTAATCAAAATATTAAAGCAGAATTAAAAGAAACAATCTCAAATGATGGAAAAACTATAACTTACGAATCATCTGGTAAAGGTTATGATAATGCAAAATATATACTTACAGTTAAAATAGATACGATTCAATACGATCAAGCAAACAATGTGTGGTAATATAACACACTAATTAGAATAGGAGAATAATATGTTGATGAAAATTAAGAACTTTATATTAAGAATTTTATATTTCTTAATAATTATTTATTTATTGATTTTCGTTCCATCTATTTGGGGTTATAAACCATTAGTTGTTATGTCAGGAAGTATGGAACCAACATTACAAGTCGGGGGAATTCTTTATTATCATGAATTAAATTTAGAAGATTTTGAAAATGGTGATATATTAGTTTATTCTACCAAAGAACATATAATTTCTCATAGATTAGTTGATAAAACAGGAGATGGATTTATTACTAAAGGTGATAATAACAATACTGTTGATTCAAGTTTAGTAAATGATAATCAAGTTCTAGGAAAAGGAACTAATTGGAGTATTCCTTTTATTGGATACTATGCAGATTATATTTATAATCATAAGTATATCTTATTTATTTCTGTTGTGATTATCATTATAGATTTATGTTTAGATACATATAAAGCAAAGAAAGAAAAAGAAGGTGTTTTCAATGAAAAAATTGAATAAGTTTAGTAAAATATTTATTTTTATCTTAGCAATTTTCTGTACTTTAAATGCTACACTTGCTTTCTATACAACAAGCACCAGTAACGTAAGTACATTTAATACAAAAAAATATACATTTATATTAAATGCTTCCGGTGGTATTTATGAGAGTTCTAATGTTTCAATAGTAGATGGAAAAACGACATTACCAACACCAACAAAGAAAGGATACAACTTTCTTGGGTATAGTAATTCTTTAAACGGAAATATAGATTATTCAATTAATATTGATAATGTATTGGATATTAATAATAAAGAAATATATGCAAATTGGGGAATAGTAAATTATAGCATTACTTATAATTTAAATGGCGGATCCATAAGTAATCATAAAACTAATTATACTGTTGAAGATACATTTACGTTACCAACACCAACAAAAACTGGTAATAGTTTTATTGGATGGTCAGGTAGTAATGGAAACACTCCACAAATAAATGTAACAATTCCAAAAGGAACAACTGAAAATTTAAATTATAGTGCTAATTGGAGTGTCAATAGTTATTTAGTAGATATAAATCCAGTTATTGATGGAACAACATATTATTCAGGATTAGATGGATATACATTCGATGTTTGGGTAAATGGTGTTCAAGTTGCAGATAATGTTATTGATTGGTGTCAAAATGTTTCTTATGGAAGCTCTATAAGAGTAAAAACAAATTCACATGATGGAATGAATACTAATTATGATACAACTATAACAGTTGGTGTTGATGGTGCCAATATAACGCCAATTTGGTATAAAAACTATTATACAGCAAGTTATTATGTAAATGGTAATTTATATACAACTAGTTCAGTTGGTTATGGTGATTCACTTCCAAATCATACATATTCATTAAATCCATGGGAAGTTTGGGATGGATGGTCAAATTTACCTTCATCTATGCCAAGTAATAATATTAGAATTGATGGATACTACCACGAAGCAAATTGTTATGTTTGGGCAGGTCATCCAAAAGCTCAAAATGGTTATGCAATAATGACACAAGTAGTAAAAGCAGCTAAAAATGATTTTACAGGTGTAGTTGGTCCTTATGAAAGTACATCAATAAATGGAACAGCATTATGGACAATGAATACTGATTCATTATTAAAATATTCACAAGTAATATCTAGACTTGGTACTTCTATGAATAGATATGTTTGGTGGAGTTATGCTGAAATTCATTGTGATAATGGATATGCAACAGCGTATTATAAATAAAATAAAGGAAAGACAAAAAGGGGTTTGGGCTTTTATATAGATTGTTATTACTATAAATAAAGAAGGGGGAATGAAATATGAGTAGTATTAATAAATTTTGTGTTATGGGGAGATTAGTTAGAGATCCAGAATTAAAAGAATTAGAGAATGGAAATAAAGTAGCTAATATTACTTTAGCAGTAGATAGAGACTATAAAGATAAAGATGGAAATAAGATTACTGATTTCTTTAATTATGCTTTATGGAATAAAAATGCAGAAAGAATTTGTGAATTTAGCAAAAGTGGTGCAATTGTACATTTAGAAGGTTCTTTTAGAGATAAAACAATTGAATTGGAAGAAGGAAAAACCATCCATACTTTTGAACCTGTAGTTGATGAATATAGACACATTGCTAATGCTAAAAACAAAGATTCTGAAGTTGTAAATAATAACGAAACTGAGATGATTAAATAATATGGTTGATATAAATAAAATATATAGTTTAGAAGAATTATTAAGTTTATTTGACATGTATAATTTAGAATTTAAATTTTATGGTAATAACAAAAATGGAAAACTAGATGTTTATATGAAAACAGATGTTGATAAGACATCTGTTTTCTCATCTATTGATTCTAACATGACAAAAAATGATTATATAAATCTTAGTGAAGAAGAAGCTAAGAAGATTAAATTTAAATTTGATAGGGAGGTATATGATGTGGATTTAGATATAGTTGCTGTTGTTTTAAAAACAAGTGATGTAAATATACCATCTACAAAATATTCTTTAGAAACTTTAGATAGACTTACTAAAGAACAGGATCAAGAAGATAGAGAACTTAAAGATGAAGAACAAGATGGTATTTGTTATTTTATAGTAGATCATAATACTGGATGTAATCTTTATGATGGTGTTTATACATTTGATAAAAACAATAAAGGATTAATTGAAGATTTAAAGGATAAATACGAAAAAGAGACTAATAAATTGTTAAGAGATAATTTAAAATTAATTTTGGATTATTATGAAGAGTTAAAAGATAAAGAAATAATTAAATAATAATTATTAGAAAAAAGGGGGAATTATATTGAAGGAAAAACTAAAAAAAGTAACAGATAAAATAAATTTAACTATGATTGGTATATTTACTTTTGCACTTAGTATTATAGGTAATATTCAATCTGTTTATGCAGTTGATAAAATTGAAGGAGGAAATATCACAATAGATTCGTTAGGGACAATAATTAAAGGCCTAGCAACTAAAATTCAAGTATTTGGTATTGTAGTTTCTTTTATTGCTCTAGTAGTTTTTGTTATTCAATTTATTATTGGAGATGATGAAACTAAGCAAAGAAGGAAAAAAACTATTCTTTATACTTTAGGTGGTGTAGCTCTTCTTATTTTAATTCCTAGTATCATTAACTTTGTAATTGATACATTGAAATAGGAGTTATTATGATTTATACGTTAAGTATTGCTAGTGATATTAAATATAGTGTACTTGATATATTAAGAGGTTTAGGAATGGGAATTGTTAACATTATATTTAAAACAATAGATGTTTTATATGATGTAGCCCATAGTATAAATAGTTTAAATTTTATACAAATGTTGGAAAATGTTGATAATTCTCCATTTACTAAAATATTCAATGCTTTTTTTATATTAGCATTTGCACTTTTATTTTTATTTGCGGTTTGGAAATTAACTTTTAGAATATTAGATGCAGATAATAATGAACAACCATTATTTGAACTTGTAAAAGAAATAGTAAAATGTGGATTCTTAATATTCTCAGTATATTTGATATTTAATACAACTATTAATTTAGGAATAAATTTATCAAATGCTATTTATAATAATTTTAATGCGAATAATTCTACAATAGGAGATAAGATGAAAACATCTTATTTATCTATTAATGAAGCATGCTATAAAGTTGCTGGTGGAGATTCTGTTGATGCTAAAAATGTAAAAGGGTTAAAAGAAAAATTGAGTGGATACTCTAATACAAATTCTGCCACAACAATGAGTGATTTTGAAAAGTTAATAAGGAATGACACAATTACTGCAAGTGATGTCTCGGATAGTGGAGCATTTTCTTTTAGATGTGGGATTTATAAACCTGGAATTTGGAATGATAGTGAAGATTATGCTTTTAATTATAATTTCTTATTTGGAATAGTAATTGGAGCTGTGTTTTTGTTTGCTGTTGGTTTTTCAGTTTTAATGCTTGGTAGAAGGCAATTAGAACTCGCCTTTTTAATGGTTATATCTCCGCTTGTTATAGCAACTAGCATAGGAAGAAAAGAACAAAGATCGGCATTATATCAACAATTAGCTTCTTTAATATTACAGGCAGCGGCAATAATGTTACTTATTGGACTTACTTCAATAATGTTTAATGCAATTCAAAATAGTGCTGATATTAACAAATTAAATTATTTTACTAAAGTTGTAGCTCAATCAGTTTTGTATTTAGGTTGCGCTATGATGCTAATGACTGGTTGTACTTCTTTAAATAGATTTATTGGTGAAAATGTTTCAGCTAATAGCGGTCGCGATATGATGTTAGCAATGCGTGGATTAGGTGGTGGAATTGCTACTGCTGTTGGAGTTGGAATTGGTGCAGTTGGAGCAACTGCTGGAATTGCTAAAGGTTCTGTTAAAGCTGGAAAAGGATTAGGTCAACTTGCAAAAGGTGGAGTTCAAACTGCTAAAGGAATGTATCATGGAATTGCTAGTGTTAATCCAAAAATGAATTCAGGAATTTCTAAGAGAATGAATGATAAAGTTGGCAAAGGTTTAGGTCAAATGATGAAAGGATCTGATTTACAACAAAGTAGTAATCCTATAGCTCGAGCTTATGGAAGAATGCTAGAATCTCGAGGTGAAGGAAATATAAAGGATGCTGCTAGTAAATGGGATTTTTCAAACGATAAATATAATGTTGATTATGTTAGAGGAGGAGTTTCTCTTGCTCAACAAGGAATTAATAATATTAAAGAAGGCTTTGGTGGAGCATTTAATGGTATCAAAAATATAGGAAATCCACATAGCAATAGGTATCATTCAAGACCTAAAATTAGTGATTATGGAAATGAATCAGATAGAATTTAAAGAAAGGACAAGATAATATGTATATTACTTTAAAGAGTATTAAAAGAAACTTGGGTTTATTTAATTTAGAGTTTGAAGACTTGATTATAGGTGGAATATTTATATTAATTTTTACAATTCTATTTTTACTTAAAATATATACTTTATCTATTTTTGTTATATCTTTAGGTATATTGTCATTAGTTCCTATGGAATTTTCAAAATGTAATAGAATGTATAAGTTATTTATTTTATTTGTTAAATATTTATTTAAAAATAAAAATTATTACTATTATAAATAAAGGGGGGTATATTTTTGATTTTTAAAACAAAAGAAGAAAGGAAAAAAAAGAAAGAAGAAAAAAGAAAGAAAAAAGAAGAAAAAAATGTTTTGAAAGCCAAAACAAAAAGAAAAGATATTTATATTAATAAAAGTATGTTAAAAAAGAAGATTCAAAATGCGCAAACCTTTAGTAATGTTAAAGAAATAACAGATAATGGTCTTATTAAATTAAAATCAGATCAAGTAGCTTTATTTTATAAAGTTAGTCCAATTGATTTATCTTTAACAAATGATAATGAGCAAAAATTATTTTTTCATACTTTATCAAAACTTTATAGATTACCATTTGTAATTAAAGCATATAAATTTGATGAAAAGATTAATTTAAATATTAATAAAGAAAACTATGATAAGTTAATTGAAGAAAATTCGGATAATAGTACAAGAACTAATTTGCTTATAAATAATCGTAATTTTATTGAAATGATAGAGGAAGAAAATATGACATCAGCTTCTTCTTATTATTTTGCAATTATTTGTAAAAATAAGGAATCACTAGAAAAAGCAAAAGAAGATTTTGAAAGAACTTGTGATTCGATCGTTCCTAAATTAGATATAGAACTGGTAGATAATAAAAAGTGGTTAATAAAAGTATTTGCAAATCTATATTATTCTAATGCTAATTTGGATCAAATAATGTATTATGATTTTATGGATTTATTATCGCCACTTAAAATTTCTGAAATGCCTTCTTATTTAAAAGTGGATAATCAAGAAATTCAAATGGTCAGTATTAAAAATTATCCATTATTTATTGAACATGGATTTTTAGATAGAATAATAAATTTACCAAATGTAAAAGCTAGTGTAACGATTAAAGATACAATAGAACAATCAAAGTTATTAAGCATTTTAAATAGTAGCTTTAAAGCTGTCTTAGCTGATTATAACTCTAGCAAGAATCTAAGCGATGTTACAGAAATGCAATCACTTATGAATAACTATAAATTATTGATAGAACAAATATCGTCAAACGATGAGAAGATAAAGGAAGTTTCTATTGTTTTAGCTATAAGTGGTAATAAAAAAGAAAGAGAAGAAATTTTAAAAGAAATAAAAACTAATGCTGAATTGTATCAAATAAAAGTTGATGTTCCTAATTTAAGACAAATGTCAGCTTGGCAAGGATTTGAACTTACAGATAAAGGTTTTACAGATTATGCTATGTATTTACCAACATCTACTTTAGCATCAGCATTTTTCTTTACAGAAAATTATCATAATGATTCTACTGGTTGGCTTATGGGAGAGGATAGTAATTATGGTCTTCCAACATTCTTTGATCAATTTACTTTAACTAAAAATCGAACTGGACATAATATGAGTGTAATAGGAACAACTGGAAGTGGTAAAAGTTTTCTATTAAAATTACTTATTACTAATGAATTTGCTAGAGGAACAAAATTATTTTTGTTTGATATAGAAAATGAACTCGAAAAACTGACTAATAGATGTGGTGGAGAATATATCGACTTATCTAGCAAGAGTTTGATAAATCCACTTCAAATTAGATATGTATCAACAGATGATGATAATGAAACATCTATTTTAGGTAAACATTTAGGATTTTTAGAAAATTTCTTTATTACAGCTTTTGAAGATATATCAGAAAAAGAGTTAGTTGTTCTTCTTGATATAGTAGAAAAATTTTATAATTCAAGGGGCATAACTAAAAAAACTACCTTAGAAGAATTTGAAAATATGACAGCAAAAGATTATCCAATTTTTTCAGATTTGTATGCTTATTTATTGGAACAACAAAGAGAAACAAAAACTAAAGAATTAGAAAGAATATTAGTTAATATTGAAGTTTTATTAAAAAGAATGGTTACAGGGCAAGATGGTAATTTATATAATGGTATAACGACTATAGATTTGAGTAATAATCTAGTCGTTTTTAATTTACAAGAATTGCTATTTAATTCAAGTAGAAGATTAATTAATACTCAAATGATTAATTTACTTACATATTTAAGTAATGAGATTGTTGATAATAAAAAGAAAAATGATAAAAAAAGTAAAAAACAAAATATGCTTATAGTTGTAGATGAATTTCATTATTTTATTGATGAGGACAATCCAACATTATTAAAATATTTTGGACAGATGGCAAGACGTTTAAGAAAGTATAACAGTGGTATAGTCGTTGCTACGCAACAACCCTCTGACCTCACGACTTCGGCAGGAGTTTTAAGACATGCTTCTAGTTTATTTGGAAATTGTCAATATCAAATAACTGGAATGTTAAAAGATAATGATCTACAGGCTATTGAGAAAATTTATACCAATACACCACTAACAGAAACACAGAAAAGTTTCTTAAGTAAATGTGGGCAAGGGCAATTTTTAGTTAATATAACAAACAAAAATAGACTTAGAATTAATGTTTTTGCAACACCACTTCAACTTTATTATATGGGTGAATCTGATGAATTTCCTATTGGTGAGTAATGGGTAAACTATTAAAGATAAAAGCATTTTTGATTACTTTAGTAGCAGGATTTTTAATTGCACTTATTTTGATTATAGTTATAGCTGTATGTGGTTATAAGGTAGGAGAAGCTTATGTTAATGAACAAGTGAATCAAATGAGAGCCAATTCATCAGTTATAAATAGTCAACTATATGCAGAAAGATATAGAACTATTTTAAATAAGTATTTAATTTCTAAAGGATATGTATCATTAGAAAGAATGGTATTTTATCTTCAAAGAACAAATAACGTACTTGATACATCTACATTAAGTTATGAAGTATGGGATAAAGCATATTTAGATAATTTAAATATTGAAGAAAAACAAATGATACCAATTAAAACAATGTGTAATAATTTAAAAAGTAATCCAGATATTCCAATTTTTACAATTGAGAGTGGAACAAATGCTAACGATGTTTCAATAGATGTGATTGATCTATGTACAGTTGATGGAATAGATATAACAACAAGTAATGATTATGATGAAATATATTATCCATTACCTTATTCTTTTCCATTAAAAAGTGATTTTAGCGTTACATCAATTGTTTTTGAACATAGAAATGTAGATTTAGGATTGTCAGAATCTGCACAAGCAAAAGTTAATTTTCATTCTGGTTGGGATTTTGGGGTACCAATAGGAACAGATTTTTATAGCATTTGTGATGGTAAAGTTTTAAATATTGTAAACACACAAATAGCAGATATACCATTTTCTCAATCTGGTAATTCAACTGGAAATTATATAAATGTTGCTTGTGATAATGGTTTTATAGCTATGTATTATCATATTAAATATCAAAGTACACCTTATGGTGTTAAAGCTGGTTCTATAGTAAAAAAAGGAGATTTACTTGGAAAAACATCTACTACAGGTCAATCAACAGGAGGTCATTTACATTTGGGATTAAAAGATTCAGAAGGTAATTTATTGGATGCTATGGCTTATGTAGATTTTACAGAGTATGAGGGAAACTAATTTTTAGTTTCTCTTTTACTTTATTAAAAAAAGGGGGATAGAAAATGATTTGGATAGATAGTTTTGGAAAAATGTTAAAAAAAGAAAGATTATCTTGGGGAATGTCAAGAAGACGTTTGCAAAGATTATCTCATGTAGATAGAGAAACAATAGAGGATATAGAAAATGGTAGATTATTAAATCCTGATTTCTATGATATGCTCAATATTTGTGATGCTTTGGATTCATCAGTTTATTTTTATTTAGTAGATGAAAAAAAGAATCAGGTGAATAAACATGATTAAGGATTTTTTAGAAAATTTAAAGGGACATAACAAACTTACTAATCATGTTATCGATTATTATATTGATGAAAGTGTTGATTATGATTCTACAGATGACTTATTAAGAAGTATGGAAGATTTACAAAAGTATGGTTGTGTATCTGGAATGATAGGTGAACTTATTTATTATGATGATACAATTAAATTTTTTGATGAGTATAAAGAGGAAATAAATGAAATGTTATCAAATGTAATAGAAGGTACGGGTTGTTCTATGGAAGAGTTATTTGGAGATAAATTTGATAAAGAAGATCCATTAGTAATTGATTATTCAAATAAAAATTTACTAGCATGGTTTGGTTTTGAGGAAACAGTTAATAATTTATATGAAAATATCTATGAAAAATTAAAAGATAATAATTTAAATTATGAATATTAGGAGTAATTTATGATGACAAAAACTTGTTATTTTTATAATGTTGGAACAATTTTTGATAAAGATAATTTAGAATTTTTAAAAGATGTATGGAACTATAATGGTAATTGTTGTAAAGCTGATTTATGCAATGGTCTTAGTTGTGAAAATTATGGAATTGATTTTAATAAGGAATGTGCTACTAAATATGTAGAAGAATATGTCAAGAATGGCGTTATTAATACTTATGGTTTTGTTAAAAAAGTTGATATTACTTTACCAGAAGAAACGTGGAAAGAAATATATCAATATTTAATAGAAAATTATGGTTTTGAATCTACCAAAATTGCTTCTCAAAAAGGTTTTATTAGTTTTGATTATGGAGATTTAATTGAGGAATTTTCATCATATTGGGAGGAACCAGATGAATCATTTTTGAAAACCGGATTAAATAATATTGAAAAGAATAAAGTTCATATTTTAAAAGAAAATGAACTTAATTTGGAAACAATAAACTGGATTAATGAAAACCTTTATGGAATAAAAAAAGATTTAGAAGAAATAGAAATTTAGGAGAGTGATTTGTATGTTAATTGTTTTAGGAATAATTATTAGTGTAATTGTTCTTTTTTTATATAGTTGTTTAGTAGTTTCTAGCAGATGTAGCAGAGATGAAGAAAAGGAAACATTGGATAAATGGTTTATGACAAAAAATTTATAATAGATTCTATAAAGAAGTTAAGTACAAGATATGGTGCTCATGAGGCTTTTAGAGATGTAGTAACTTGTTGTGCTTATTCATTTGCAAATGGTGTTGAATTTAAAGATGATAGAGAAAAAGAATATTTAAGAATTATAAATAAATATTCAGAAGAAGAAAGAAATTTATTTCCAAAAATACTTACTGCATTAGTTAATGAATATGTAAAGGCAGAAGAACCAATAGATATTCTTGGAGATATATATGAGAAATTTAATTTAACTAAAAAAGGCACTGCACAATTTTTTACTCCATTAGATGTTTGTAAATTAATGGCAAAAGTTACAATTGATAAAAATGAGAGTGAAAAATCTATTAAAGAAAATGGTTATATAAATGTTTCGGATCCAGCTTGTGGAAGTGGAAGAAACTTATATGCTGCATATAGTGAATTATTAAATAATGATATTAATAATAACAAAATTCTTTTAGTAGGTGATGATTTGGATCTGACATGTTGTTGTATGACTTATATTCAACTTTCGCTATTGGGTGCTAATGCGATTGTTCATCATCAAGATAGTTTAACTATGAATAGATACGATACTTTTTATACAATTTCTTATGCAATGAATAAAGAACTACAAAATAATTTATTTAGAGGGAAAGATACAGGAGATGAAATTGAAATATGAGTTATTTATATAAAAATGAGTTTAATGATGTTTATAAAGCAGATATAGGAGAAATAACAAGAGTTATAGATCCAAAATCAAAATTTGATACTAAATTAATGTATGTAGCAGGTGGAACTTTAAATGGATATTGTTATAAAGATTATAATAATTTTAAAAATAAACCAGATGAAGTCTGTTATATAGCGGAATGTTGTTTTGACCAGGATACATTATTTGTCGATTATGTAAATGAAAACAAAGATAAATTAATTAACAGGGGTGGATTATCAACAGCTAATTCTATTAAAGAAGAGATAAGAAATCAACTCAAAAATGAAGAATACTATTATGAATATGAGAAAGATGGTATTGTTCACACTATTGAATCAAAAGATTTTGATGATAAATTGATAAATCAAATGGTTCAATATATCTTTGATGTTGTTGATTGGCAAACAACACAAGCATTTATCTGTGAAACTGATTGGAGAGAAGATATTAAAGAGTATTATGATAATAAATTTAAGGAAGAGTATTTGGAATTATGATTGATAATAGTTTTTCAGAATTTGAAGATATATATAATGATTTAAAAGATAAAAAAATTGGTGAATTAGCAATTAGAGATATTGCTAAATATTTATTAGTTGCAGAAGAACTTGATTGGGTGGATGCAAATATAGGTGATGATAAAGTGTTTTATAGTTATGATAAAAACTTATTATAAAATTTATCATATACATTTGAAGAAAGTATTTTTCGTTTAATTAATGAAGAAATATTATACGATAATGATTTGCATACGCCACCGACAGATTTAGAGGAGGATGATTTTGAACTTGGATAAAGTGTATGTTATTACAGATAATTGCGTATGGGATGATGAAGATTATTCGCAAATTGTTGGTATAGCAACTACTAAAGAACTTGCTATTGAATGTTTTAAGAATTATGTTGAAAAAGTTAAAGATGAAATAGATATTGATAATTTAGATATATCTGAAAATGGTATAGATGATGGATATATTATTGAAGAGGATGAAGATTATTTCAGAGTATATAGAAATGGTGAATACAATAGTTATCATACATATATTTCTTTATACGAAAAAGAACTAATAAAAGAAAGTGAGATGTCAGAAACTTATGAATTTTGATAAAGTAATAAATAATATGCAAGAACTTCAATCAAAAATTGAAATATATGAAAGGAATAATAAAAGTATTGAAGATGCAATTGCTTCAATAAATAAAGATATATTAAAGTTAGAAAAAAAGAGAGAAAACTCTAAGGATGAAATTGATAAACATATTTTAAGTATTAAAATTTTACTCATGAAAGATATTGTGGATAAATTTAATATAGAAAATAATCAATCTAAGAAATAATTTTGAATATTAGGGGGGATAATTATTGGAAAAAGAATTTTTTGATTTTTTAAAAAGTGGTAGCATAACAAAAACATTTAATTACGGAGATAAGTCAAAAGTTATAGTTAATAAAGTTAGATATAATGATAAATTAGATATAATTTATGCTTTAGATAGTTATAATGGTAATATATTCGATTTACATACTCCATTTAAATATAGTGGAATTTATGATAAAGAAAAGAATAAATTATTTGATGTTGAGTATTCACTTAGGTATCATATTTTAAATTGGGATTATAATAATGATAATTACATGAGTATAGGTGATTTATATAATTTAATTAATAAAGATATGAATGAAAAAATAAAAGAAATAGTAGATGCTGGTAAGGGAGACATGTTTGATATTAGTGAAGTAGAAATTGGTGAAGAAATAGAAGATAAAGATGTAATAACTGATTTTATGAATGGAATAACATCAGAAACATTAAAAGATTCTTTCAAACAATTTTCAACCGAAAAATCACAAGATTTATTGGATTACTTAACTGATAAAGAAATATTTTTAGAAGAAAAATCAAGAGAATTTATTTTAGATAATGCTACCAGCATACTAAGAAGTTTAGCTATTACTGAAGAAAAAAGAAAAACTTTGGAAAATATTGAGAATAACATTGATCATCCATATCATAAAATTAAAAAAATTATAGATGCTATTAAAGATCACAATTGCGTAACTGTTAATTTAACTATTAACAAAAATGGAATAGAACAGACATTTAAATATAATGCAGATGCTCTTAAAAGAGATTATAATTCATCATATTTATCCACTTGGAACTTTGAAAAAGCACAAGAAAGAAATCATTTTGAAGAGACATTTGGCAGAACAGCAGATCTTTATTATGAAGAAATTGTTAAAATAACTTATGGAAAAAATACAATATATGAAGACCAAAACTTTAAGGCTAAAGAGGAAGATTTATGCCTTTCATAGATAGAAAAAACATAGATGATTTTAAACCATTATTAGCCGATTATTTAATTAATAAACATAATATTAATATTGATAAACCATTTACTTGTTTAAATCCTAATCATGAAGATAAACATCCAAGCATGAGTTATTGGAAAAAAAATAATATATGCAAATGTTTTTCATGTGATGCAATTTATGATATTTTTGATGTAATTGGATTAGATTATGGTGTAGAGTCATTTAAAGAAAAATTAGAAATTGTTGATAAATTATATCCAAATATTTCTAATATAGTATTTAAAAAATTTGATATGGTAGAATCTGAAAATCACGTTATAGACTTTACTAATTATTTTAAAAAATGTATTAGTAAAATAAATAAAACTAATTATTTAGCAGAAAGAAAAATTAATTCAGATTTATTAAAAAAGTATAGTGTTGGATACGATGATAAAAGAGAGATGGTAGTATTTCCAATTAATAAAAATTGTTATTTTGCAAGAAGTACAACGGGTAATAGTAAAATAAAATCAAAAGGAATTAGTTATTTATGGAATGAAAAATTATTAAGTAATTCAAATAAAAATACATTGATATACTTAACTGAAAGTATTATTGATTCTTTATCATTAGAGACAATAGATCCAAGTATAAAGACGGTAGCACTTAATGGTTTACCAAATTATAAAAGATTGCTACAAGTGGTTAAAGAAAACAATTTTAAAGGAACTATTGTACTTGTTTTTGATAGGGATAAAGCAGGAGAAACATATCAAGATATAGTGAAAGAAGAACTAACAAAATTAAATGTTAGTTCTTTTTCTCCTACATTAATATCTAATTTTGATATAAATGAATGTAAAGATTTGAATGATGCACTTATAAAAGATAAAGAAAAACTAATTGAAAATTATAATTATTTTGATACAAATTTAAAAAAAATAATAGCAATTAAATTAGAAAAAAACGAGGAGGAAAATTTAGAATTATGAAAAATATTGAAAGTAATATAATTAATATTTATATAAAAGTTGATATAAAAAATAAAATGATTTATATAAGTAATCATACCAAAAATAAATCAGGTGGTGGATTAGCTAAATCTTTTAAAAGAAAAAATGAATTAAAAAAAATCATATCTAATTATATTGAAAATTATATAAATCTATATGAGGTGAATTATGACTAAATCTAAAAAAAATAAAATAATAGATATGACAATTACTATTAATACTAAAGAAAAATTTTTCAAAGTTGTAGATTATGATAATAATTCTAATGGAGGAGCAATATCTGGAGGATACAAAGATAAGAAACATTTAATTAATATGTTTAATGATTATTTCGATAAATTTATTTATATTGATTGTGATGAAAGTGAGGATTCATAATGGAACAAAATTATAATTATTTAAGCGAAATTATAAAGAAAAAAATTGCAGAAAAAGATAGAGAAAAATTAAAATATAAACAAAAATTAGAATTAGTAAAACAACATTATGGAGTTGAATTTGATATTTATTATTCAAAAGAAGATAATATTGATAAGATAAAATTTTCCAATTTAGAATTTAAAAATTCTGCAAAAAATATATCTATTGTTTATGATAATAAAATAGGAAAGTTTAACTATATATTTTATGATTATGATAGTGAACAAGCTATAAGAAATTATGATGAGAAGAAAATAATGAATGGATTAAATCGTGAAAAAAAATTAAAACTAGTTGTTGCAGAAATTAAAAGATTAAATGAAGAATATAAAAAAGAGTTGCTTGAAATTGATGAAAAATATAAAGAAAATAATCAAGAATTTGATAACGAACTTGAATATAGAAAAAAAGAAGAAAATAGCTAGTGGGTTCAAAAAGGGTTCTCTTAAAATACTTATAAAATAAGGAAAAATTACAAATTATTTAAAAATTTGAACCCTAAAATTGATAAAAGGGTTATTTTCGCAAGTGCGAAAATGGTTGTTGGTGCAACAATGAGGTTGAAAAATCCTTTGTTTTAAAGGATTTTGAAATTTCGTGGTGCATTCCCATATCCTGTTGTCTTTAATATTTTAACTATTTTTGTAAAAAGGGGGGAATTTTGATTATGAAATTTAGTGTCAATTTATATGAAGAAGAGTTAGTGCTATTAACTGATTTTATGAAAAAGAATAATATTAAAAATAAATCAGATGCTGTTAGAAAATGTATAAAAGAAGCTGCTAAATTAAATTCTATTGAAGGCCTATTATTAGATATAAATAATAAATTAAATAGAATAATTTATAGAGAAAACATTCAAAAAAAATTATTAGAACAGTTTTATGCTAATATGGAATTTCCAGTTGATCAAGACGTAAAAACAGAGGCAGGTTTAGTTAGATTTTATCAAAACAATAATTTTTATTTGAATAAAATTATGGATTAGTTTATGAGTGAAAGAATAAAAAATTTTAAAAGGAGAAGTATAAGTTTACCTGTCGAACTTGATGAAATAATTTCTATAAAATTTAAAAATACTAATTATAGTTTTATAAATGATTTTTTAATTGAACTTTTAGAATTAGGTTTGGTTAAATTAGATGAAGATTTAGAAATAAAAAACAGGCAAATAGAAATATTAAATAAGATTGATAAACTTATTTCATCTAAATAGTAATGGATTCTAAAGTTGTATTTATAGATCATCCATATTATGCAGTTAATAATCCATCTAATAATTTAAAGATTTATAAAAAAAATAAAAGAGATGAATGGTATTATATTCAATGTAAAGATATAGGACATTATAGAAAAGAATTAAAAAAATATATTTTAGGTTTTTATGATTATAGCAGAGATGAAAAAAAAGCAAAGACATCAATGTTTGACTACTATATGGGTAGTAAAAAAACAGAAGCAGTTATGGAAAAAAATAAAATGCGTAGAGAAAAAATGGCTATGTTAAAAGACGGCACATTTATTAAAGATGATATGGTTGATGATATGAAAAATAATTGGTCTGAATATTTAGAAGATAGCAATGTTAATCTTGCGGTTCTATCTTTATATCAAGATTATGTAGATGAAAATATAGCTATAGATGATTTGCAAAAAGAAGTTGCAACAAAAATAATGCCAAAGTTTTTAAAATATTGTGGTTATAAAGAACCAGAAAAAAATTTAGAATGGGTTGTATCACTTCATTGTGATCGAGAAAATAATTATCATTTTCACATAGCATGGATTGAAAAAAATAAATGTTATAAATTAAAAAATAATAAATTAGGTCATAGATATAAATTGAAATTAGATGATAATGAAAATAATTTTATGAAAAGACAAGTTTTATTATCTATAGAAAGAAGCAAACTATATAGACCAGCATTAATAAAAATAAACGAAGATTTAGAACATTTACAAAGTTATTTCAATCCTAAAGATAGAAATTTTACTTTAAAAAATATTTCTGATTTATATTTAGAAGAAGATATTGTTAGGTTAGGTTATTTGTTAACGCAAATAAGAGACACAGATAAAAAATATGTTAAATATGGATCTTTACCAAGAAATGAAATTGGAAAAGAAATAAGAGTTTTGACTAATGAAATAAAAGATAAATTATTTGATTGTAAAAGTGAGTTAAGATTATCTAAAAGTCAAGTTGATGAATCGATAGAAAAATTGAATAATATTTTCTTGGATATAGATAAAAGAAATAATATTTCTAATGTTGGCTTTGAAAGTGCATTTGATAATAAAATGATAAAAGATAAATTGGAAAAATCAGATAATTATATCTTAAATTCAATAGTAAATCATGCTTTATATAATTATAATTATGGTAAAGGAAAAACCAATAAGAAATCCAGTAAAATATCTCTGGAAGACATTATTGGTGAAATAGCTATAATCATTTATAAAGATAAAAGCAATAAAAACTATCTTAATAATAAAAAGAAATTTAGAATAAAAACTTTAGAAAATTATTTTATATATGGAGAATATAAAAATCATGATAAATTATCTAATGCTTTAAGAAGATTGTCAAAAGATTCAGATGATGCGGCAAAGCAATTTTATGAGATGTTATCTGATAAAGAATATGATAATAATTTATAATTTGTTTTTTTATTTGCATAAAAAAGGGGATGAAATAATTGAAATTAGAAAATAAACGAGAGATTTTTGCTGATAAATGTGGTGATTGGGATTATAGGAACATAGATATGACTGAACCACATCTACAAGGAATCGATATTATTCAAAATACCATAATAATTAATTGTGAATTATATTCACCAGAATTAGATGAATATCTATCTTGTGAAGGCGGTGTAATTTATGATAAAAAATTAATAAAAAAATTTAAGAAACTAGATTTAAATAAAAAAAAGAATGTATTAGAATTTATCTCGGCTATTGAAAATTGTATTAATTGGGACGAAGTAAATGAAAAATTATATGATGAAGTTGAAAAGGAAAAAGAAAATAAGATAGTGGAAAATGAAATGATTGATAGAATTTTACCAAAAGAAAAAATAAATGAAGAATTAAGTTTATAAAAGGGGGAGTGTTATGAGTATATTTCAAGATTTTGAAACAATAAGAGATAATATTGGCCATGAAAAATATGACATGATAGAAAATTATTTAGAATCTATTTGCACACAAGATAATATTGATCAATATTTTAAAGAAATGAATACAATATGGAAATTACCACCTACAAAATGGAATGATAAAGTAAATCAGCTAAAAGAAAAGTATGGAGTGATTTTATTAGATGACGTTTTACATAGATCTAAAGAATGGGCAAAATATGAAGATTGGTATAATAAAAATCATTTACATAGAAATATTAAAATATTAGGTACATGGTTAACAGATTATGATGATATACGTTGTAATGCTATTTTATATCAAGATGAAAAGGAAGTTGTTAATATAATTGCTAGTTATGATGAAAGTGATATTAGATATTCAATTGGTGATCAATATTCAGAATTAAATGAAGATTTTGTTAAGAATGCTTTTAAAAGTTTAATTTATCAAGATTTTGATTCATATTTAGAATTACCAAAAATATCTGAATGTTCTAAGTTATTGCAAGAAATCTATGATACTGTATGTGAATCTGATTCAACTATGTGTCATATTGATGATATTGACTGGATGTATATGAAAGAAAATTACGGTTTTGAAGATAAAGATATTATTGAACTGCAAAATGAAATTGATAAATATGGACTTAAAGAGGTTATTACTATTAATGAAGATGGATACAAGATTGTTGGTTATGGTGATCTTGAAACAAGATTTAACGATGATAGAAATTTCAGTATAGAAGCGAGCAAGGATAGTGAAATTGTATTATGATAAAAAATAAAATTTTATTGGAAATATCAAAATATTGTGAAACCTGTATTTCACATGAAAACTGTCCAAAGGAAGAATGCGTTTTATATAGAATAGAAGAAATTATTTTGAAAAGGGGGAAATAATAATGAAAAATAAATTATGTTATTTAGTTGACATTGTTGAAAATAACAAAGATTGTGTAATATTAAAAGTTAAAGATGAGAAAAAATTAGATTTGATTAAATTAGGTTATTTTTCAGGAGATGAAGAACTCATAAGATTAACTAAAGGAAAAGATCATACTTGTACAGTATTTAATAAAGATGGAAGCAATTTTAATTGGCATTGGGGAACAAGTGGATACACATTGGTTTCAGATAATTTAAGTAAAAAAGGCAAATTAATTGAAGAGTGTATAACTGAAGATTTTGACATTTATATTGGTGATAATAAAGAAAAAATAAAAGATACTATGAATATTATGTCTTTAGAAGATTCTAAAAAGGCGGAACATTATATTAAAATGATGTATTGGAAAAATGATGATAATGTTTCAGTTCATAAAGATGGAGTATTTTATAAATTTTTTGATAATATAAATTTGGCAATAAAACACTTTAGAACGCTAAATTATGATGTTGACTATAGAAAAGAATATATTGCTCAAACAGGCTGTATTGTGAAGGAATATTATATAACAAAAGATAAAGAGTTAACTGATTGGAAGGAAGAAACTTATTTTGATTTAATCACAAATTTAGATGATATAAATGATTCTGATAGTTTTACTGTAGCAAGAGTTTGTAATGGAGTTAATTCTGTAGAACTTCACTATAATGATGGGTTAGCAACTATTGAATATGGAACTAGAATTGCTGACGACGAATGGAAAAGTGAAGTAGAAGGAGCTTCTTGGTTTGATAAAAATATGAATGAAAAAGACTTGCAAAATAAATTATGGGATTTATTTGAAGAAAACTATGATAAGGAAGATGATTATGCGTTGTAATAATATTTATGCTATTTGCTATGATACCTTATACGTATTTGATTCTAAAAAAGAAGCTAAAAGTCATTTTAGCGAATGTTATTATATGAGTGAGGGAGCAGAACATGAACGTTATGCTTCTATTTTAGTTGATTTAAATTTTAGTAATCTAGGAAAAGATAATGTAAGTAAAGATTGTAATGAAATAAGTATTAAAACAAATAATTACGAAAGCAAATCTCTAAATATTAAATTTGATGAAAGTTTATCGATTGAAGAAACTATTAAATTTTATGAGGAAAAATTACAACCAATATTAGAAGTTTCGGAAAAATATGATATAGATTTTAGTTGTAAAATTCCATTTGAAAATTTTGGCTCAGATGAAGAATGTTATACAAATTCTAGTTTTTCAAGTTATTACAAAGAAATATTGGAAAAGATTGGAGTGAATATTGATAGCATATATACTGATGATTGGTCGGATGGAAAATATAAATTAGTTGTTAATGAGGAAGAATTTAAATTAACGGCATGGGATGGTTTAGATTCAGTTATTGATAATATAAATTCAATGATTGAATTATCTAAAACAAAAGATTTAGAAGTGGAAGTATAATTTTATGACTAGTGAACAAATTAAAAAATTGAAAAAAACACTTCAACCAATAACACATGTAAAATATAATTTATGGACTGAGGAACAAAAACAATTAGATAAAGAATTGTCTTGTAGAGAAATGATTAATAGTTGCTTAATTTATGGTACTGATTTTTTAAATTCAGAATATAGAATCGATTATTTTAAAGAATTAGGTAATTCAAAAGTAATAGAGTTATATAATGAACAATTAGATAATTTTAATAGTAGTATAGTTATCAAAAATGTTTATGAAGATTCAGAAGGAGTTACTTATAATAGTTTAATTGAACCAAGTGAAGATGGGTTTATACATTGTGAAATAGTTGATGAACCAAGATATAATTCAATCGATTATACTAACGAAACATATTTTTCTATAAAGGTAAAAGATAGTTTATATGGTCATTGTTTTAAAGTTGCTCTAGATTATAATGTTAATAATGATTATAGTGAATATTATATTGGGAGAAATATAGGAATTAAAACTAAAAAAACAGATATTGGGGTTTACAAAGCAGTAGAAATTGCTTTTTTACAGAAGGAAGAGGAGTTGGAAATATAAATGGAAAGTTATATTAAAATTAAAACTTCTGCTAATAGAATGATTGATGAATTTTCTAAAAGCAAATCACCATATTACTATATTAAATATTTTAATGGTCATGATAATTATAAAGGTGATGATCAAGAAGAAATAGTTTTTGAATGTATGATAAGACACAATGAGATTGGAAACAGAACAATTGAAAGATCGGCACCATATACATTTGAAACATTAGAAAAAACTTTAGAGAAAAAATGTAAAGAGTATGAAGAAGAACAAAAAAATATTGGAATGGAAATGTAGGTGATTAAATGAATAAGATTGATGTAGAAATAAATAATGGAAGGACAATGAGACTTACTCAAACTGATACTGATAAAGAAAGATGTGGTATTGGACTTGAAACACTCGATTCTAATGGTAAAGTAGTAGAAAGATTGTTAATTGATGAAGGTGATTTTGTAATGCTAATTAATTATTATAGATACATAAAAGATTATGATATAAAAGATGACTTTATAAATAGGGATGGTTTAAATGACAGGGAAGAGTATGTTTTGAAGTCTGAAAATATAGAATTATAGAAAAGAGGAGATACTAAAATGGAAACAATAGATAAGAAAATGAGCGATAAAAGTATGAGTGATTTTGAAACATTAAGAGAATCAAAAGTTGCCTATGAATATATACTTGATATATTAGAAAGTTCTGAAATAAGAATGAACACTATAGATGCTAATCAATTAAGAAATTCTATGGAAGTTTTAAATAATATATATAGTTGTGCATACAATAATTTAGATAATCCTAATAAAAAAGAACTATTAATAACAGATGCTTGTTGTAAAAATTGTAATAATAATTTACTGATTAGTGATAATATAAATTATTCATATCAATGTTTAGAATGTGATGAAAATTTTTATGATTTTGAAGCTATATCTAATGGTGTTTGGTATAAAGATGAGAAGAAGGAACATAACTTGCTACCTTCTTCTTTTGATATTTATGTTTCTTTTTATAAGAATGATAAAAAAGTTTACATAGGATCAGATTGTGGTTCTGGTGCAAAGTATGATTGTAATAATTCTGATGAATTTGTAGAAGCAATGAAAATATATTGTAATAATTATTTAACTTCTGAAGAACTTATAGATAAGAAATATTCAATTGAAATATGGGAAACAGAATGGCATAGAGATGCTGGTGAAGGATTTATTTACTCTGAAACCTATGACGACTTTGAAAGTGCATTAAAGGCAGCAAGAAAATTATATGATAAAAATAACTATGCTTCCATTGAAATACTAAATGAAAATAATGAGGCATTGTATTGTTGTGATGAAGCTTCTGAAGATTTTTATTTTGATAATGATAGATTTAGTTGTGTAGATAAAAGTATTGTTAATGAGTATGTTAATAATTGGACTAATAAAAAAGATCAAAGTTTAAAAATTGATAAATTATATTGTAGAGATAATGATATTTTCTTAGCGGTTGATAACTCTACAGGCAATTGTTGGGTAGAAGAATTTGATTCTGAAAAGGATGCTCAAAATTGGTTATTAGGAATAGATTTAGAGGAGGGTTTAGAGAATGAAATTTAATGGAAAAATAAAAAATTTAAATCATATTGTTATATCCGATCCATCTTATAAGAAAGATGTTTGGTGTCGCTATGAAAAAGATAATTTAAATGAAGAAAATTGGTTTGTAGATTTTAATATATTACCAACTGAAACTAAAATTGGTGATTATTATATAAAAGGAAATGAAATTTCACTATTATTAAAAAAAGATAAAGACGATTGTGAATTTGATGGTAATGGGACATTAAATTATTTGAGAGATATTGAATTAAAAGATTATAAAATAGGAATAGATACAGCTTGCATTGCATTAGGAATAAATGATAATGCAACCGAAATTATTAATTCAAGGGATGAATGGCAACCATCTTGTGCAATTAGAACAGGTGGAGATGGTATATTTGGAGAAGTTGCAGAAGGAACAAGAAACGGGAAATTATGTTTTTTATTTATAACTGGTTATTTAGAAGAAGAATTTGGAAATCAAAATGAAATTTTTGATTATTTGAAAAAACAATTTGAGATTACAGAATTGCAAAAAGAAGATATTACTTTATTTAGTGATGCAAGAAGACTCAATAACGGAGATAAAGTTGAAGTTTCATCTTGTGCAATTACAAATGATGTAGGTGGGACAACAATAATAAGAAATTCTAATTTTAAAGATGAAATTGATGGTATGAATTTAACTATAGAAAATTCTGATGGAACAATTGAACATACGACTTTAGAATCTCATGATAAATTGACAGATCTACCAATTGAAATAGAGGTAATAGATAGTTTTTATGACTATGAAACAGGTTATAACTATAAGGGTAGGATAACTAATGACGATTTAATTAAAGAATTTAGAAAATATGGTACTACGAGTTTGAAACCAGATGATTATAAAAAATACGAAAATAAATCACTATATGATAATGTTTTAAGATCTAGTAAAAATTATGATCCATCAATTGTACACTTTTCAGAATTTGATGTCATTAAATTGCTTGAAAAAAATTCAGATAAAGAAATGGAGATATAGTCATGAGTTATGAGATTGTAAAGAGTATTAGTCGTAGAAAAAAAGATAATAAAATCTTTATAACTAGTGCATCTAATAATGTATGGCCTAAAACTTACTCACGATGGGAATTTATGCCTGATAAACATTATGAGGCAAGGGATGTAGCTAATAAAGAATTACATTTATTTCGTGGAATTATTGGCGGAAGTTATCAACTAAGTGGTAGTGTTAACGAAAATTGGAGATATGCTGAAAATAAGTTTTATGAATATTGTAGAAATAATAATATAAGTACATCTTATATATGGGAGTTACCATACAATAATGATGGAAATATAGAATTGATAAAACCATATTATGAAATATTTAAAGGATTTTTGGAAGAAAAGAAAGAAGGAAAATATTATTTATCATCTTCTTTAGGTTGTATAACAAAGGTTAATAAAAATAGTTTTAGTTATACTCCATATTTTGGTGCAGATGAACAATATTGTAAAAGCTATAAACAAATATATAATGACTATTGTAATATTTCAGAACAGAATAGAGAAATCTATAATATTGAAATTAAAGAATACAATTTAGAAAAAAACAAAGATGATATTATAGAAAACACAAAGGAAGATATGGAGTTAGCAATATAAATGGATAGTATTAAATTTAATGCAATGACTCCTATTGAATTTGTAATTTTAATATTAGTTTTATTTGCAATATTTTTTATATTATACTTAGAACCAAGATTAAACAAAAGAAAATTAGAAAATAAAAATGAACATGGATCAAGCAAATTTGCTGATATGAAAGAAATAGAAAAAACTTTTGTTAAAGAAGATTTGAATAATATTAATAGTGTTGGTTTTCCAGTTTGGTATGAAAAGAAAAATGGTAAATTTGATAGTGTGTATTTTGATAATAAAAGTCCACACTATTTACTTATAGGATCCACAGGTTCCGGTAAAAGTGTTACTGTTGTAATCCCTGAATGTTTTATGTTTGCTACAGCAAAGGAAAAGCATAGCGTTGTAGTAACAGATCCTAAAGCTGAGATATTTAATGCAACCAGTAAAGTATTTAAAGATAATGGCTATGATGTTATAACTATCGATTTTAGAAATCCTAATAAATCTAATAAAATAAATATAATGCAACCAATTATAAATGAATGGAAAGAGTATTGTCATTATAATAAGATAATGCTTTTTCTTTTTGCTCATCTAATAAAAGATAATAGAATTAAAATAGATAATTTGGATGATGAAAAATATTTAAATAAGATTAAAGAAAAATATAGTTTAGAAGATTATTTGATAGATATTATAGATAATAACAAAGATGATATTAGTGAATTTATAAGTGATAAAAAAATGTATGAAAATGATTTTTTTAAAGGTGATTTAGAGAATAATATATCCTTAAAAGAATATTTATCTTCTAAATCAAACGAAGACATAATGCTTATGATAAGAGAATATCAAAATTTAAGTTCTAAACATCAAGCTGAATCTAATAGATTAGTTATATCACTTGCGGATTTAATATTTGTTGATAAAGAAACAAATGATAAATTTTGGATAAATAGTGCTAAACAATTATTTATTGGAATTTGTGGAATATTTTTAGAAGACTATCAAAATGGATTGATAACTGAAAATAAAATTAATATATCTAGTGTTAAAAAATTTCAAAACTCATCTTTAATAAAAGAAAATCAAACATTTTTACAAAAAAATGTTAATAATCGTAAATATGGTAGTTTGTCAAAAGATTATTTAACTTCAATACTTTCCGCTGCTGAAAATACATATAAGTCTATAACAGCGGTATTTGGAGAAAAAATGGCTATATTTGATGATCTGAATGTAGAAAATGTTACAAGTTCAAATGAATTTAATTTTACTGATTTAGGCAGTAAACCAACAGTTTTATATATAATTGTTCCTGACGAAGATAGGGCGTACTTTCAACTTGTAACAATTATAGTTGGTATGCTTACAAAAGATTTAACGAGATTCGCAAATCTACCAGAAAATAAAGGACAATTACCTGTTATGGTAGAATGGATTTTAGATGAGTTTGCTAATTGCCCACCATTAAATTCCATAGAAACCTTAGTTTCTGTGGCTAGAAGTAGAAAGATGCGATTTCAGTTCTTTATTCAATCTTATGGTCAACTTTCTCAAGTTTATGGTAAAGATGTAGCTAGTATTATTCAAGATAACTGTGCGTTAGTATATTTAAAAACAAATACAGTTGAGACTGCTGAAATAATTGCAAAAAAATTAGGAAAAGCTACAGTAGAAACTCATTCGATGAGTAATAGTACAGATGTAATGAAGATAGGTGCAAATAAGACAACATCTTTAATGGGTAAAGAATTATTGACAGCAACTGAAATAATTGCTCTAAAATATAAAACGATAATATTTCCTACAATAAGTAATCCAATATTCAGAGATACTTATATGTATAGTGATTTATTTCCACAATTTAAAAAACTTAATGGAATAGATAGAGAAACGAAAGTTTTAAAAAGAATAACTAGTAATTATTATACAGTTGAAGAGTTAAGAAAAAAATCAGAGATAAGAAGTGAAAAAAAATTAAACCAAACAGCAAAAAATATTGAAATGCAATTTAAACATAATATTCAAAAAGAAGTAAATAAAATCACAAAAAATATTGAAAACAAACTTGTTGATGAAGAAATAATTGATAATGATTTTATGAATGATTTAAAAAATAAATTATTTGTTAGATATGATGTGTCAATAAATAAGGACGTAGATTCTTATAGTATGTTTATTAATAAAATTATAAACAAAGTAGAATTAAAAGAGATAGAAGATTATGCAAAAACAAATTATAGTTTCGGAGTATCAAGAAATTTAGGTAAGGGTACTACTAAAATTACAATTTGGGATAATACAAAGGAGAAAAAAATATGAGAAAATTAGGAATTTTTTTAGTAATAATCGGTATCGCAATTTTAGGATTTTATTTAATACATAATAAATCTATAAATAAAAGAGCTCATGATAATGTTGATGATTATATTAATAATACTTCTATAGTTAATGAAGTAGAAATAGAGAATAATATTGAGGAACAAATTGAGGAAAAAGAAACTAGTTCTAAAAGTATTAATTATACAGCAATTCTAGAAATACCAACAATTAATTTAAAACAAGGTGTAGTTGATAGTACAGAAAATTTTAATTCAATTAATTATGCAATTAGTGTTGATAAAAATAGTAATTATCCAAGTGAATTGGGTAATTTTATTTTGTATGCACACTCTGGAAATAGTTATATTTCATATTTTAGAAAATTAAATCAAGTAGATATAAATGATGAAGTCTATGTTTACTACAATGGAGTGAAATATCATTATGTTATAGAAAATAAATATGATATTGAAAAGACAGGCAAAGCTAAAGTCATCAACTTAAAGGATAATAGATATATAACATTAATTACTTGCAATCAAGATAGAAAAGGTTATCAAATAGTTGTAGAAGGTAAATTAATGGATTCTACAACATATTAATGAAAGGATAAAAAGGGGGATAAAATTATGGAAAGGAATAATATAGAAAAAAAGATAAATAAAATTACTTATAACTGTGAATATGAATTAAAAACAGATAAGCCAGATTTAACAAAAGATGATTTAATCAAAATTTTCAATCAAAAATATTACAATTATATAAAAAGAAAAGAAAATCGCCTTTTTATAGGCTGTAATTTTGATTAAAACGCGTTATAATTTATGTAGGCCTTATATTACGACTAAGAATGAGGAGACGATTTTTTATGAGTAATAAAGGAAATGAAATTGTAAGGGCGGTGTTATATCTAAGATTATCAAATGAAGATGAAGGGAAATTAACAAAAGAAGAAAAATCAGAGAGTATCAAAAATCAGGAAATGATGCTTAAAGATTATGCTAAAGAGCAAGGTTATGAAATTGTAGGTATCTATAATGACGAAGATTGGTCTGGTGCAGATAGTACAAGACCAGAATTTAACAAAATGATAAAAGAGTGCGAATCTGGAAATGTAGATGTAGTAATTGCTAAAACACAAGCGAGATTTGCAAGAGATATGGAATTAATTGAAAGATATATTCATGATAAATTTATTGAATGGAATGTACAATTTAAAACAGTTGTTGATCGTATAGATAATACTAAGAGAGAAACAAAAAAGACAAGTCAAATACTGGGATTAACAGATGAATGGTATTTAGAAGATACTTCTTATAATATTAGACAAACTTTTAAAACCAAAAGAGAAAATGGAGAATTTACTGGTAGTTTTGCACCTTATGGATATGCAAAAGATCCTGAAAATAAAAACCATTTAGTAATTGATCCTGTTGCAGCAGAAGTTGTTAAAAGAATATTTAATGATTTTATAGGTGGTATGGGAATAAAAACTGTAGCAAATTCATTAAACGAAGATTTTGTTCTAAGTCCGTTAGAATATAAATATATGAATGGATATAAATTACAAGTCCCATTTATAAACGATTATATGTTCTTTGAATCAATAAAAAAAGCAGGAATGTATAAGGTAAATGTTGTTTATAAAAATGAAGAACGAAAGGTTTTACATAATTTAATATCTTATAATGTTTTATCTGAGGATAGAAAAACATTTGATAATAAATGCAAAATTTATTTGAGACAATATTCAGAAGATAGAATTAAGATTTATTATACAAAAGAAAAAGAAATCGATTATAATAATTTTAAAATTGAATTATGGAATGAATTAAAGTTAAATGAGCAATTACCTAATGATACAACTTGCATAGCAACATTAACTGAAACTTTAGATCGTACACATTCAATTAATTATCAATTTGAAATTTTATTAGAAGAGAATGTTGATCATAAGGAATATTTTTTTGATGTATTGCATGTTTCAAATGACGAAAAATCTGCTATTGATTATAATGTTATAATACGAAAAAAGTATAAATGGTGTCAGCAAATGATTAAAAAAATATTGACTGATGAAGTTTATATAGGGAATTTAGTTCAATCCAAAACAACAAGTGTAAGTTATAAAAACAAAAAGAAAATAAAAAAAGATCCTAGTGATTGGATTCGTGTTGAGAATATGCATGATGCTATTATTACTGAGGATTTATGGATTAAAGCACAAGAAAGATTAAAAGAAAGATCTAGATGTGATAAAAATGGAACATATAATCCATTCCTTCACAAGTTATATTGCAAAGAATGTGGAAGAGTATTTACAAGATCTGGAGATTGTAAACATATTTATTATAGATGTAAGGATTTGGTTGAAAAATATCATACTTGCGATAATAGAAGTAGTATAAATAATAATGACCTTCATAGTTTAGTAATTGATGGTATAAATGAATTGCTTGATAATTTTTATAAAGATCAGGAGTTAAATAATTTCAAAGAAAATGATATTGATAATGATTTATTTAAAGAAAAGTTGGATTCTTTAAATAAAGAATTAATTAGCATTGATAAGGAATTACAAACTAAAAAAGCATACTTTCAACGTTTATATGAAGATAGGGCAAATGGACTCTTAGATACAGAAGAATATATGATGTTAAAGACAAAATATAAAGAAGATAGTGAAAGACTAGAGAATAGAGCCAAAAAAATACATGAAGAAATAGAATTATGTAATACTAAAAAGAAAGTATTAAAAGGTAAACAAAATATATTTAATAGATATAAACATGTTGAAAAATTAGATGTAGATATTGTTAGTGATTTTGTTGATAAAATTTTAATTGGAAAATTAGATAAAGTTAACAAGACTAGAGATATTAAAATTGTATGGAATTTTAGTGTATAAGTAAAATTTGATATAAACAAAGCACCAACAGGTGCGCTAGATTCTGAAACTAGCATTCAAATTATGAATTTATTAGCAGAAATAGCTGAAGAAAAATTAGTAATTATGGTTACACATAATCCAGAATTGGCAGAGAAATATTCTAGTAGAATTATTAGAATATTAGATGGTAATATTGTGGATGATTCTAATCCATATAATGGAGTAGATTATACAAATACTCAGTTAAAAATGAGAAAAACGTCTATGTCTTTTTTTACAGCTTTATCATTGAGTTTAAATAATTTGATGACAAAAAAAGGAAGAACTATTCTAACATCTTTTGCTGGTTCTATCGGAATTATTGGTATTGCTTTAATTTTATCTTTATCAAATGGTTTTAAGATAGAAATAGAGGAATTTGAAAGGAAGTCTTTATCACAAGCACCTATTACTATTACATCACAAGCTATGCAAATGGATCATACCATGGAAGAAAAAACAGAAGGAACTGAAACTCGTAAAAATTATCCAGATGAAAAAGAGGTTTATGTTCAAAAAGATGCTATGAAAACGATGATTCATCAAAATAAAATGAATGCGGATTTTCTTTCATATTTGCAGAATATAGATACTTCTAACTTGTCAGGTATTGCTTATGAAAGAGGTACCAATTTAATTGTCATCAATAAAGATGAAATTGGTGAATATCATTTGGTCAATACTCTTAATTTAGGAATGCAGCAATGGACTTTATTGCCAAGCAATCCGAATGATGGTCAAGGTAGTGTGATAGATACAATGTATGATGTATTAGCAGGTGAAATTAAAGAAGATGAACCAGGTTTGATTCTTCAAGTAGATAGTAAAAATCAAATCTATGAATCTGTTTTAGAAACATTAGGTCTCTCTAAAAAAAGTTCTATTTCTTTTGAAGATATTTTAAATCAAGAGTTTAAAATTATTTTAAATAACGATTATTATCAACAAATAGGGGATATTTTTTATCCTAATCAAGATTTAAAACAATTATATACTAATGAAAACAGTATTACTGTGAAAGTTCAAGCTATTATCAGAGGTAAAGAAGAACAATCCATGATAACAAATGGAAGTGGTTTTGGATATACGAATGCTTTAACAGAACAAGTAATAGAAAAAAACAAAAATTCTAATATTGTAAAATTGCAAAAAGAAAAAGACTATAATATTCTAACTAATACTCCATTTAATGATACTACTACAAAAGAAAGTATTCTTGGGTATTTAGGAGACGACACTATTCCAGTTGCTATTTATCTATATCCAAAAAATTTTGAATCTAAAAAAGAAATTACAAGTTTTTTAGATGCATATAATAGCGATAAGTCAGAAGAAGATGCAATTCAATACACAGATATGGCTAGTATGATATCTTCTTTGTCAGGAAATATCATGGATGCTATTACAATTGTTTTAGTTGCTTTTTCATCTATTTCTTTGATTGTTTCTAGTATTATGATTGGTATTATTACTTATATTTCTGTTTTAGAGAGAACAAAAGAAATTGGAATTCTCAGAGCTTTAGGAGCACGTGCAAAAGATATCAAAAGGGTTTTTAATGCCGAAACTTTTATTATTGGATTTGTATCTGGTGTTATTGGTGTTGGGATTGCTTATTTGTTAACTTTTCCAGTTAATGGGATTATTAAAAATTTATCAGGGTTATCAGGTGTCGCTAAATTAAATGTTAGTCATATGGTTATTTTGGTTATGATTAGCACCTTATTAACTATGATTGGTGGTGCTATTCCATCTAGATATGCTAGCAAGAAAGATCCTGTTGTTGCTCTTAGAACAGAATAAAAAGTATAAAATAAGGTAAAATATATAAAATAGATGCTTGAAAAAGAGTATCTTTTTTGGTAAGATAGATATGTAAATAAAAATAGTAATATAGTTTGTAGATAGTGAATTTTTTTACGTTTGCTATATGCAAAGGGGGGGGTATTTTAAATACCTCTTCTTTTTTGTTGCTATAAAAAGGAAGGATGA